>Ga0099823_1002039_pt1 | contig 17803 bp, 10 predicted proteins | sample CowpearedBW_FD_76831 | JGI IMG/M metagenome (GOLD analysis project Ga0099823, IMG submission 76831) | Root nodule microbial communities of legume samples collected from California, USA - Cow pea red BW | ecosystem: Host-associated > Plants > Roots > Nodule | place: USA: California | collected...
TAATAATTAATAAATTTTATTAATAATAATTATCATAATAATATAAATTTTATTATTATTAATAACAATATTAATGATAATAATCAAAATAATATAAAAGTAATAATATTAATTGTGAAATTAAAATAGATGAAAAATAATTAAATAATAATAATGATTATTAATAATTAAATTTTGTGTATAATTAATAATGATAATAATAACTATAACAATAATAATAATTACATTTAATTTTACAATAATTTTAATTATAAGAGTAAAATTGTATAACAATTTTATCTATTAAAATATGTTCTTTCATTTATTATAGGCATTAAATAGTTCACAAACACTCATAAACTTTATTTTTAAATTTTTTCATTTTCATTTTTTTATCTCTTAAAACAAGTAATCTCTGTTATCCTATCTTCTTGGCCTCAGATTCATCTAACTCTGCTTTAAATATATCTCGGAAACAATTCTATTATTTCATTTGTCTCACAATGACTACAACAAATAATCTTGCAAATGAGCGTCTTATTGTTTTGAATATTAAATTCATACAAAAGAATGCAAGAGACTTTGACTTTTGACTTTTTGCCCTGCATTTTCTTTTCAAGGTATATCCAAAATGTATTAGTAAATTTTGTTTTTGTCAGCATATTTATTTGTAATTTGTATATTTTCGTATAACAGTTATTGCTATTAATAGATGGTATATGAATGCTAGAACATGATCCTTCAGGTACACAGAGAGATGGACTAAATTATAAAGTTGTAGTTTTTTTTTTTCTTTATTTGTCGCAAAATTTGAATGAAATTTCATTATCTTTTTTTACTAGAATCTGAATTAATGAAATAAATAATATCGAATTAATTTTACTATATATGAAATATAATTAACGCGATAGAGACAGATACATATATTTCAATTAACTATGTAAACGTGGGATAGACCGTTTCCCTCTAAAATTTTGTTGTTGTTGTGAATAAGTTAACAAAAACAGGTATAGAAAATCATTATTGCAAACAACTAATAACGTTTAATTTATCTGAAAACAGAAAATAATAACACTTCATTATTGCACTACAGAACAAAACGGGTACCATAGATGCCTATATTTTGAATTATTTATTTATTTATTAATATTTATTTTAGTTTACATTATTAGTATTTATATAATATTGTTAGAATTAATGATAGTATCCAACCCTAAAGTAGTTGGATTTATTACAAATTTGTTTAAGAAAAATATTTTAACAAATATGAAGAGAATGATGTATATGAAGCATCTTAACATTAATTCCTAACTAATGTGACACTTCTGGTAGTATACAACAACCTATTTCCATAAACCTTATTGTTTGGAAATGATTTCTCTAAGTAAATAATTCAGTTATAAAATTTTTATCCTCTACATAGATCCGAATATATTTAAGTATTATAAATAGTTAATTACACCTTTTACTATTTATTTATTTATAAATAAAGTGCATGCCAACATAACCCCACAACATACGACAGTGATTCATTTCATTAAAAAAAATTGTATAAAAACAAAAAGGTACGAACGAGGAGTTTTATATTTTAGTATTATTCTTTGATGAAGCCAAATAGGCTATAGTTTCATTTGCCTCATCAAATATGGGAATCGAAGTTCCATTTCTACAAAACAAGTATAATATTATTGTACAATATTAGAATCAAATATAATCAATATAAAAATAACATTAAGAGTTACAAAGTAAATGTTTGCATTAATAGTCTAATAAATTTATATTACTATAGAGAAATATAGAAAAGTGAGGGAAAAAAATTAGATTTTGTTTGTAATGTTCTCGTAATTAAATTAATGTGATTAACTACAATAAAGTTGGAAAAAAGGAATAATAAATTTACATAAATTTGTAACGGATGAGAACACTCTTAACACGGAGGCAAAGTTTAACGTGGATTCATAGTAACGATGTTATTATTACCGAATCTGTAGTAATAGGTTCAGTTGAAAAGGGTGGGAGTTAACAGGTGGCACGCACTTATTGGGTGTTAACAAAGTGGTAACCTAGAATTGTCGCGGTGGCACTTGGAAGCCAACATCATTACACACAACACACTTGTCTTAACAAAAAGGAAAAAGAAACACTAAGTATGTGCAACCCACCCATAAAAAAAAAGACAAGAAGGGAGAAAAATAGTAAAAAGAAAAAGAAAAATCAGAAATGAAAGAAGATAAAAAAAAAGTGTGTGTGTCTGTGTGAGAGAGTGCGGGACACTGAGATGCGAAATGCAAAGGAAAGAAAGAAGCAAAGCAAACAATACAAAAACAAAACCGGGTTCGGCAGGTCAAACCATATTCTTTCTCTCATATAAGATACAAGGAGTGTTGTAGTTCATTCCGTTTCTTCACTCTCTTTCTCCCTTTCACATTCACTCTCTCACCACATGCTTTGCCTAGATCCGGGTATGTACAATGTTGTTTGTTATCTATCTGTTTTTCTAAGCAAGTTTGGGCTTGTTGGTCTCCATTAAGGTGGAAGCTTTTGTGGGGTTTTGTTGGTTTGTCGATTTGCCATAGCAGTAAGTGAGGAGTCTATCTTATTTTTTTCTTACCTTCTTTGGTTTTTTGGGTTTTTATATGTTTAGTGTGTTATATGAAGTTTGTTTTTTTTTGTGCTAAATGGTAAGTGAATAATGTGAAAGAGGAGCCTATGTTAGGAGGAGGGGCTGTCTAGAAGGAAATACAGAGTAAAAAGGTTTGATTTTGAAGTTTTTTGTTTCAATTTTCGTGGAGAATAGATATGGGTTTTGTGTCTATGGAGAGGAGGTTTAGGGCATTCTTGCATTCTTTGCATTCCTCATTGACCTTTTTACTTGTTATGGTTGTGTCATTTTTTTTTTTCTGTTAGGATTGTTTTTAATCTCATTTTTCGTATTTCCCCCTACTGTTTAATTTTTTCTTGAATTATTAATCATTACCTTTATCCCATTTTTCCTGTTCTGTTTCCCTATTGCTTCGTTCTGTCTTGCATTATTAATCATTATAGCGAGCTTCTATTCCATGAAAATAGCCAGACACTTTAGTTCATTGCATTATCCAGTCTGTCATTGTGGTGGTGTCTGCTTTGTTTGTAACATAGAGATTAAACTAGAATTGTGATTTGCCCTTAAATTTTGTCCATTTTTTTTTCTCGACATAATTTTTATTTGTGAATTGCAAAGCAGGTTGCTGGTAGACAGTGTTCCGTGTCTGCAGAAAATGTTGTGTATGAGAGATGTGTATTGCTAGCAGCTCGAATGCAGAGTTGAATGAGTATGAGTCTGAGAGAATTCTGCTTCTTTGTGAATCATGCTTAAATTTTGATTTGAGGTAAAAGCAACTCGTAATTATGGAAGAAATACAGTCTCAATCAGATAATTATAGATCTTCATCGTCGTCGGCGAGCAGCCCGGCGAGTAGGGTGCCATCAAGCAACTTCTTCTACCTGCGTAAGCCTGGTTCACTCAGGCAGCCCATCTCCTTTGAGGATTCACCCGAGTGGGATGATACTGATATTGATGTTAGAGTTGAGGAAGGAGGTGACTCTATTAATGTTGCAACAACACCAGCTTCTCCTTCTCTTTCAAAGCTCAACAGTGGCTCCCTGCCATCGCCACGGCTACCGGAGGGTGCAGTAATTCCACGGAAAATCGCCGGTGCTTCTGTTGCCTGGAAAGATTTGACCATTACAATAAAGGGTAAACGGAAGTACTCTGATAAGGTTATTAAGAGTTCAACTGGTTATGCATTACCTGGGACTATGACTGTGATTATGGGGCCTGCTAAATCAGGGAAATCGACCTTATTGCGAGCCATTGCAGGTCTTGAAGCACGCTTCCTTTATCCTTTTTCATGAAGCATTTCATGATTGTACAATGTATATCTGAATTGCCCTAGCTAAAATGGATTTTCTCTTTTCTTCAGGAAGATTGAACTCTTCTTCTAGGATGTATGGTGAAGTTTTCGTCAATGGAGCAAAATCACAAATGCCCTATGGGTCTTATGTGAGTTCAGTATCTCATTAACAGTTTAGTATTGGATCTCCATTGTGTTTATGGTAGCCAATTTTATTGAACTTATCTGCATATCCATTTTCCTTTCAGGGTTATGTGGAGAGAGAAACTACTCTGATTGGATCCCTCACTGTGAGGGAGTTCCTGTATTATTCAGCCCTTCTTCAGCTTCCTGGTTTCTTTTGCCAGAAAAAAAGTGTGGTAGAGGATGCTATACATGCAATGTCTTTAGGTGATCATGCAAATAAACTTATAGGTGGACATTGTTATATGAAAGGACTTCCTAGCGGGGAGAGAAGGCTTGTTAGCATTGCCAGAGAGCTTGTAATGCGACCACGAATTTTATTTATAGACGAACCTCTCTATCATTTGGATAGGTGTTTATCTGAATTCATTTGATTACTTTTACTGTAACAAGTCTCAGTTGCTTGATTGTGTTCTATATATTAAATCCATTTTTATTAACTTTTGCCGTTTGTCTATGTTTTTGGAAGTGTCTCTGCACTTTTAATGATGGTTACATTGAAGAGACTTGCAAGCACTGGCTACACTCTCATCTTGACCATATATCAGAGCAGTACAGAAGTATTTGGCCTTTTTGACCGTATATGTTTACTTTCAAATGGAAACACGCTCTTCTTTGGAGAAACACTAGCTTGCTTGCAGGTAATTTCTATGCATTCTCAAATCTTGCTCATGTAATTTGATTAGTTGAGTTAGTAATCCTTTTTGTACAAAAATTTTTTTTTAAGGGCCTTTATTTTTTATTGTTTTGTACAGATACTAATTTATTAATGAAATTTGATCAAAGACGAGTTTTGCAAAATTGTCAAAATCTTTGTTTTTTTTTTTCTAATCTTCTTTCAGTACATGAAATGCATATCTTGTTACTGACTTTTTTAATTTTATGTTGATGAAGCACTTCTCAAATGCTGGATTTCCTTGCCCAATCATGCAAAGTCCTTCTGATCACTTTCTACGTGCGATTAATACAGATTTTGACAGGATAATCGCAATGTGTAAAAACTGGCAGGTGAATATTTTTTGTGAATTAACGATTGATGTGCTCAATGCATTTTGGATGTCTCACTTGGACTTCTTATGATACCTTATTAACATTATCACATCATATAATAGGATGACAATGGGGATTTTTCTTCTGTAAACATGGACACTGCTGTTGCTATACGCACCCTTGAAGCAACTTATAAGTCATCAGCGGATGCAGCTGCTGTTGAAACTATGATTCTGAAACTCACTGAGAAGGTATATTGTAACTTCTGAAATAGAAACATTATACAAGTTAATCTTCTGTTAATTTGGGCTTGGTTTCACCATAGTTCCCTTCCTTTATACATATCATAGTACAAATTGCCAATTTATAGATTTTAGTACATTATTTGTGCTTATAATTTGAACAATCGGGGTTAGTGGTGGTTTGAAAGTTTCAGATGCAATAAGTTAAAATAAGGCAATAGAAATTTGACAGAGTGAAAAGATTTACAGTTTAGGCAAATATCGTTAGTTTGGAACTAATAGAGAAGGAAACTGAGCTTCCATTGTGGGGCATTTTTACAACAAACATTTAATCTTTTGGAAATATGTAATATGAGGCTTGTGTTTCATTGAAGACCATTTAAAAGGGCTTGTTCTAACAGATGGTTTTGTTGAAGTATGGAGTTTGCTTTTCTTATGATAGCTTAATTTTATTTATTCTGAACAGCCAACATACTTTAATTTTTTTTCAGGCTTTATTCTGCTCTACTGCATATAAAGAGCAGTTGTTGTTGGATGTTGAGTTTTAGAGTCATTTTAAAGCTTGTTTTGATTTTGCAGGAAGGTCCAGTTCTCAAAAGCAAGGGTAAAGCTGGCAATGCTACTCGGATAGCAGTTTTGACATGGAGATCTTTATTAGTTGTGTCAAGGGAGTGGAAATATTACTGGCTCCATCTTATTCTTTACATGCTTCTCACACTGTGTATTGGCACTGTATTTTCTAGTCTTGGTCATTCTCTGTCTTCTGTTGGGGTGAGTCTTGACATGACTATTGAATTTTATTTTTCATTGTGTACCTCTTAGAATTTATATCTTCCAGAAGTTCCAGACAAAGTTATGATACATTGGAACTAAATTTTAACATCTGTCAAATTGCAGACAAGAGTTGCGGCAATTTTTGTATTTGTATCATTCTGTTCCCTTCTAAGCATTGCTAGGGTGCCTGCACTGATGAAAGAAATAAAGGTAATTTTGTGCTTGTTTCACTCTACCGCAATTTATTAGTTTCCTTGATGTGCTTAAATTTATTATGCATACTATAATGATGGTATTGGTCTATTCAAACATCAACTATATAACATAATGCCTAAATTTGATAATTCTTACTGACTGGTGAGAAGTTTATATACATTCTAAGTAGTAAGAATTGGAACAAATCTTTGAAGTAGAATTAGGTGGTAGTATTTGTGTTGTGTTTGGCAGAACTAACTCTTTGCAGTAGACTCCACAGAAAAAAAAAAGGTGAAAAAGAAGATACAATTTACATGATTTTTTTGTTGGTCGAAAAGACATGTCTGCTTTAAGGATTCAAATATGGATTTTTTACTGTTTCACTCAGTAATTTTTTTTTTTTTTGCAGATATATTCCTGTGAAGAATAAAACCAACACTCCAGTACACTGGTTTTTTTACTTGCGCAGCTCTTGTCCAGCATTCCGTTTCTCTTTCTCATCTCCATTTCATCAAGTCTAGTCTTCTACTTCCTGGTTGGGCTGGAAGATCAATTTAGCTTGTTAATGTACTTTGTGCTAAATTTTTTCATGACTCTGCTGCTGAACGAAGGACTTATGTTAGTTGTGGCTACTTTGTGGCAAGATGTATTTTGGAGTGTCTTGACACTGTTGTGCATTCATGTGAGTTCCATTGTCTTTTATCATGTGAAGCAAAAGTTAAATGCTACTCAACTACCAGTCTACTAGTCTATATTTTCAACCTAGGTCATGATTACACAAGAACTTTGGCCTTTTCCTGATCTAGCTTCTGATGCATGTGTATGCCATTTCAGGTTGTCATGATGCTTTCAGCAGGCTATTTTAGAATTCGAAATTCCTTGCCTGGACCAGTGTGGACGTATCCAATGTCGTATATATCCTTTCACACATACTCTATTCAGGTAAATATTTTCTGGGATTCAACTTCTAGAACTAGGAGGGTAAACCAGAATATGACATATTCAAAAGATCCAATCTTTTTCCTTATATGGGTATTTATTGAAATTCTTGTGACCATTTGGTAGGGGCTATTGGAGAACGAGTACCTAGGCACCTCCTTTGCAGTGGGGCAGGTAAGGACCATATCTGGGTTTCAAGCTCTCCAAAACGTGTACAATATCTCCCAAGACAGTAATTCGAAGTGGAAAAATTTGTTGGTTTTGTTTCTTATGGCAATTGGTTATCGTATTTTTGTGTTCATTTTATTATGTTTCTTCGTTGGGAGAAAAATATCCCTGCGTAAATGTTTCAAATGTAATAGGGATACAACAGATCATACAAGTTGATGGGAACGGAACGATGTTCGGCCATTTACATTGTATAATTCCTTTTGATCCAGTTCTGCTTGTCAACTCTAGTTTTGTGAATTTACCTTTGACTAATGAAGAGAAAATGTGATGTTATTATTAGCCTAGTCTTCAACTCTAGTAACATGGTATTTTGGTAATTTTTGTTTCTGTTTTTCTCGTGTTACAACATTAGAGCATACGATGTTTATTATGGGTTTCAGCGGATGCCACCAATTCAGAATATGTTTGTTTTGATAAATATAATTTGGTTTTTGACGTAGCCAATTCCACATGCATAGAAATTTGAGTTGCAGGTGCGACACTGATGGCTGGGGCACGCTCCTCCGTATAACATGTCCCTATTCTGTTCACGTGTTAGTTATGTAATCCGAAACTTTTTTTTTTTAATAAAAAAAAAACTTTCGAATTTTACAACTTAATAAAACTATTTTTTAAGGATAAAATAGATATTTACTTATTTAAAAGGTGCAGAAGAAAAATATGAGGTGCAAAAAGGAATCCTTTTGTATGATTGATGATAGCGGGCCAGGTGATTGGGGGCCTCCAAAAGCCCACGAGCCCACTGTGACTGATCAACCCAAAGTCGAATAATCCAAAATCCCAATACAGAAGAAAGTGGCAGCATTTCTCAATTCTATGTTCCTAAATTGTAATCTAATACCAACAAAATAAAATTGCAACCTAACATTTGAAAATTAGAAAGTTAGTTTGTTTTAATGGACGATTAATGAATTAGGAATATGGATTATAATATTTGCAACCGCGTGAATTGACCGTGACGAATTAATGCGTTTCGAAGAGAGAAGAGAAAAGGAATAGGAATCAGGATTGGGAATTTTTCTTGTGCGTGGATTGCGTTTGTTTCATTCTTCTCCTGCGTGATCTCGTTCTGTTCCCGCGTAAAACCCGATTCTGGTGGCGTCCTTCCATGACGACGTCGTTTCTGAACGGCGAGAGAGCGGTGGCGGTGTTTTTCATCGGCATACTCCTCTATTCCCTCCCTCTCTCTCTCCTCTTCCATGGCGTCGCTCTCTCTCTCCTCACCCTCGCCTCCTTCTCCCTCGAAATCTCTTTCGACTCTTCCAATGCCCCTTCTCTTTTCCGCACCAGGTACCTTCCTATCCCCAATTCTTCTATCTCTCTCTCCATGTCTCTTCATTCACCGGTTAATTAATTCCCTTTTCAGGCCAGGTGCTTCTTCCGGAATTTTGCTTGGCGCCGTCACTCTCCCTTCTCTTCTTCTCTCTAAATTGGTACAGCTGTCGCGGGGATTCTCACTAGCTCAACTTCAAATTCAAGGTTTTCATTCTAATTCCCTCCCTGTTGCTTGCTTATTTTTGTCACTACTGGGTAGGAGTTGCAATTTGCAATTTCGTGATGTGTAAATTTTAATTTATAGAGATTCAGTATCTGACATTGCAATACTGGGCCACCTCTGCCAGCGCCTGTGGCGTCGTTTTGTTCCTTGCCTTCGCACGACGCCGTTCTCCACTGTCCCCTTCACATTGGGGTGCGAGCTTTAGCTTATGCTCCATTTTCCTTCAAGTTTTCGTTTCTGTTGCTGCCCTTGCTACCACATCTCAAATTGGTATGTTATTGTTTGGAACTTTCGTGAACTGCAAAAAATCAATATTTCTGTTAGCAACTCGCGTTGGGGAGTAAAATAATTTTAGTTGTTGACGGAAATACGTTAAACAAATGAGAATATGTTTTTCACTTAGAGTAGCCAATTCATTATAGATTACGAATGCACCTTATGGTTAAACTTTCATTTGCCTTTACTTTTCAGGGATGCATCCGGCACTGAAGCTGGCTTGGGTCTTTTGTCATGGATTGGCGTCTGTGAAGCTAATTCAGCATTTCCTCAGAACTTTTCCCTCTTGTGCCTCCATTGGTATTTTTATTTTATACTCACGGTCTTAGTCACCTTTTCTTCTTGGTGTTTATGATTTTACTTTTTTCATAACACAACTAATATGGGATTTAAAGCTCCATCAAAAGAGGAAGATGAGAAACCTAGATTAGCAATTGATCTCTTTTTATATTGATTCTTTCATGTAACTATGGAAATTTTTTGCCACATATGATCCATATAGACCTGGTATATCAATTGAAATTGGAAAATAATCATTACAAGTAAACAGGTTAGTGCAAATGTTAGTCTGGTCTATGTTTTGTTTGTCATTTGTTCAATAGCTGGGTTTATTTGGGATATGTATAATGTTTCATTACTGTGACTAGGTGTTCGCATCTCACCATAATTGCATAGTTGATTAGAAAAAAGTGTGTTTAATTTGTCTGCTATTTTAATAATCATATTTTCTCCTTAATACCAGGGGAAGCATTTTTGGTGACTTCCGGTATTGTTCTCTACTTTTGTGACATGTTGTTGCTTACTACTAAAAAGGTTAGTGCTTCTTAGTGTGATATGTTCCTAGATGACCAACACACGCATCTATATATGTATATGCATAATTATCAGTGATTATATTGTTTGAACAGCTACATGGACTATTGGTCTCGTCAGAGTCAGTTACTGCAGAATATGAAATAAGTAGAAGTGAGATAAGCATTATAATTCAGGTATTGGTTCATAAATTATAAGTTCATTATTAATTGTATAACACGATCTGTTAAAGTTGTCTCTTTTCTTGTAGGGGCTTGTGCTTGGTCTTTTGGTATACCCAATAGCTTTGAAATATTTTCTCCAAATATGGGAGTGGTCTATAAATTCATCTGCTGGAGAAAGAAGATACTACGAGATTGGGAGAACTGTTACTTTTCTTGCTTCCCTTGGATTTGTACTGATTGTGATTGTACCATCATGGATGCAGTTCGTGAAGGAGTTTCGTGTGCATCCTTTTTTCTGGTATTACTTCAATATCTGATGCAAATGGATTCTTTTGTTAGCTTAGCTGCCTGTTACTGATGTTTACAGATGTCATCTGATATAACATGGAAGTGATATTAAAGGACTCTTGGAAAGTAGTTTTATTAATGCTACAAATTGGAATGATTAGGATATAATTAATTTCATGCTGGCAGCTCTGGTGCATGCTTATATGTAGGTGATAAGGAAATGTTAGCTGCTAATTCCAACAGAAACTGTGGAATGATGAATGTTGTCATATTATTTTATTACACTGCATCCACACTCAGTTAAGCATACACATTTCAACCTTTTATCTAGTACGCTTTTTTTTAATTTTTAATATGAATGTTTGTTAAAAATCTGAATGCAATTATCTGAAAAATGTGGTTTACTATAAAAGCAGCCTAAATTTTATGCCTTCCTATATCATATCCACATTAGATTGTAGAAAAGTTTCTGATAGCAGAAACTGAATCTAATCAAACTAGATTTAAAGTTCCAGAGAATTCAAAAGTAGAACCTTATTCAGGCTTGTTAAAATTCAATTATGACTTTGATGGTAGTTTCGTGTTCAAATTATTTTTGTATGAAACAACTGCAGCTACTTTGTTAAAGTACTATATATTCACGTTTGAAACATGTCATTGCAGGGTGATTTCTTTTGTTTTCTCGGAGCCATCCAAAAGGCTGTCTATGTGTATTTATTGGATGTGTATAATTTGTGTTTCTGTTTTGCGATTCTATAACATCTCCAAGAACAGTAAGATTGAGAGAATTCTTTTGCGGAAATACTACCATCTGATGGCTGTCTTGATGTTTTTGCCCGCCCTTATCTTCCAGGTAATTTGGGACTAGAGAAAAAGGGATTTTTCCACTTAGTATCCATTCCATTATCTATTTTCTTTGTACTTCACTTGAAAGTAATAGGAAAATGTACTACTCCTAACACTCCTCAGACTGTTTACCTTATTTCCAAATAGTCACCCTTTAACCTTCAAATCTGGATGAAAGGTCTTTATCTCTCTGAAGCTTGTAATAGATCTTCCATATCTCTGAAGCTGTTCATTAGGACTTTTTCATATATGATGTTGATTAATACATATGATGGTCTTGAATTTTTTCATGTTATTTAAAAAAATCCTCATTTTATTTTATTTTTTTAAATTATTATAGTTTTTATTTTTTACATGTAAATAGATATAGAGTAGTCATTTTTCTATATTTTTCTATTAAGTAACATGGATAAATTAGAGATTGTAATAAGTATTAGCAGACAAAAGGATCTATTAGTAAGTCTTAGAACGCTTAAGGGCCTCTCACCTGATGTTACGTTTAAGGTGACTCACCCAAAATAATTGCAGGTGGTGTCAAAGAATTTTCTCACTTGAAATCAAACCCACCAAAATATATATTAATCTCACATTTATCATATTGGTCCTCCTCTTATTCTTCTTCTAAGGATTTTCTTAAATAATTCTTTTACATGTAATATAGTGTTAGTTTTCATTTTACGGTTGAGAATATGACGGGAAATAATCATCATTCCACAATGTAATTAAAAGAGCTTATGTATTTTTATTATTACACCTGCATTATGGGGGCCACCACTAGTTTAGGTATATATTTTGTGTTGGTCATTTGTAATACTGTTTTTGATGAGTTCATTGATACTAATGTTTGTCTTTTCTATTTCTTTCAGCCAAAATTCCTTGATCTAGCTTTTGGTGCGGCTTTGGCAATTTTCCTGATGTTAGAAATTATTCGAGTAAGTAACGTGATATACACACAACTTAGGACTAGGAGTGGCAAGTTCATATTTTGAAGAGAATGATGTGTGTTCATTGTGTATTGTTGATCATGTGAATAATGAAGGAGTAAAAAATTGAATTCAAATACTTAAGATTTGAAGAACTACTATGAAAGAGCACCCCTGTTATAAATGAGTAGCTTTATGTGGCACAGGGTTTATTTTGGTGGTCCTTTGATATGTATGAGCTGTAATCTTTGTTTTCATGACAGAAAAGAAAGGGTGAGAATATATGGTTACTAATCAGGAAACATTCTGCAAAAACAAATTGTCCAAAAAATGTTGTGAACACTTGAGCTCGGAGCTCTGGATTTCATGAAAATTTACTGTACAATTTATATATTATGACTGAATGAATGTGATTATTTGAACCCAAGAGTAGTATTTCTTGCTCATGATTTCTTGCTCTGTTCTGACTTATTGTAGTATTATGCAGTTCATGGTTGTTAGAATATAGGAAAATAGCATTTCATATCTCCGGATTAGTTATCCTATTTCTTTGTCTTATCATGATTTATTTATCTAGTTTTTTGGATCATGATTGATGTAAATTTGTATTAGTGTTCTAAGTTTTTATGAACGTGTCAACACACTGTAATATAAAAATTTAGTATTTCATTCTCTTTTATCTCTCTTTCTCCCTCGGTATCTAAAACCAGTAATTTTCACAATGTATCGTCAGGGCAACACCATTCTCCATGATTTATCTGCTGAATGTCTCACAAAAAACTGAAGTTCTGTTTATATCCATATTTTTTCCTGAGGTAGTTGTCTATCAAGTGCCATATCCTCTTTTCAGCCAGTCCTCTGTTTTCACAGTCAATATAACTATTGTTTTGCATTTTCTCTGACCAGCTTATGATTAGTATAAGTAAAAGTTAGTGCTCCAGTTTTTATGAATATAGCAATGCATTGCATTCTCTTTTATCTTCTTTTGTACTTGAAAGCCCTTAATTTCAACAATGGTTAATGAAAAAAATTGAAATGTCTGAACTTTGAAGGCTGATCCCTTTTCTTCTTTGTGTTATCCTAATGCTAAACTCTGATATATTGCCTGTAAATTGTGTCTTTGTTTTCTCAAGTATTTCAAAGCAGGCTGATTGGTATACAAACTTCATTTAGATAGATAGAGAGATAGACCTTTCTTGGTTGCTTTTATATTAACACTTTTTGACCTAGGTATGGAGAATCTGGCCCTTGGGACAACCAATAAATCAATTTATGAATGCTTTTACTGATCACCGTGACTCTGATCTTCTCATTGTCAGGTATCATCCCTTTTTCCATTGTAAGCCAAATTGTAGATAGAGCATAGAGTTTATGATACACAAGAGCTACATTTAGTTCCCTTTCAAATCATATCTTCTGTTATTTGTGCAGCCATTTCTCACTCTTACTGGGATGTGCCCTTCCTATTTGGATGTCTACTGGGTACAATGACCGACCTCTAGCTCCATTTGCTGGAATATTAAGTCTGGGAATTGGAGACACGATGGTAAGTTTGATTTTATTTTTTGGGGGTATGTATGCACACTCCCTGAACTTCAGAGCTTTTGCAAGTAACTAGCACAAACTTCTAAATTAAAATGTTCTAAAAGGTGAATTATTTTTTCCATTACGAATGGGAAAAAAAAATTTCTGTTAAGAATGGGTATATGGTCAAATGTGGTGTATAGATGCGACTTTTGTGGACCAATCAACAATGTTTTAAGTAACCATAAATGCAAGAAGCTGAATCAATCTTGAAGGTTCTGTCAGTCTGATAAATTTCTGGACAAGAAAATTACTCCTTGCATTTTCAGGGGGTCGTGATGATCATAATGACTAATTTTGAATTTTTTTAACGAGGAATTTGAATATTTAAAAAAGTAATTGTAGAAATTGTTTTCAGGGTGTCTGAGGGTTGATGATTGTGTGGATACCATTTTATGTGATGGAGTCATAGGCTAAAGAAAGCATTAAAAAATATGTTTTCTTCCTATACATTTTATTTGCAGAAACACAAAAATGGAGTTATTCTGTTAGTGGTTAATTTTCTCTGTAGTTTGTTGGTTATTTCTCAAGAGTCATATTACATCTTTTTTTTTGTAATGCCACATGTCTTCCTCATATTATACTCATTTTTGTTCTTTGTATAAACAAATGGAAATGTTAAGAACAGTCATTTTGTTTCTTGTAAAAAGGATTAGAGGTAGTAACATACTGTCAGTTTTGATATTAAGGGTCTATTTGGACGATCTTTTCCATAAGGACTTTTAGGAGAGAAAAAAAATTAAGTTGATTTCTGTGTAAGTTAAAATAAGTTTATGCATAAACCAATTTGTAGAAGTTCTCTCATATTTTCTTCAGAATTCTCTAAATTTTTATTTTTAAACTATGCATAAGTTTATTTTAACTTATGGAGAGATTAATTTCATTTTCTTTGTATTTTTTTCTGTCCAAGAAGTTTTTCTGGAGAAACTCATATAAACATGCTTACTAGTTTATAGTAATTGATTCTGTGATTTGTTTAGGCATCAATGGTTGGTCACAAGTATGGTGTTTTGAGATGGAGTAAAACTGGCAGTAAGTATTTTCGTTGTTAATTATTTTTATCAGAGTCTTCCATTACGGGATGTGAAGTGTAGCTTTCTCATTTGACAGAGAAAACAGTTGAAGGTACCGCAGCTGGTATAACTTCTGTACTAGCTGCTTGCTCGTTGCTCCTTCCACTCTTAGCATCAACCGGATATTTTCTCACTCAGGTGACTCACTCTCTCTGATATTTTTGTAAGTAAACTCCTAAGTAGTAAAGTTGACGACCCTTAAGTGTTGTAGAAAAAACTTGATTTTGCTGCATAGCTGATCTCCCGGAACCTCTGTTTCACATATTTTTTTCCTTTATAACATGAGGTATCTCAGTTCGGTACTTCCAGTCCATGTCACTCTGTGTAGATGAGGTGTCCCACATCATTCTTATTTCACATGGTCCTGGTACTTAAGAGCACCAAAGCTCTCTCTACTTGGTACGTTTTGTTACCACTGGTTGACAATTTCTTGCATCAATGAGTTAGGAACCTAGTGGCCGAGCATTATTCACGCATATAGTCCAACTGCTGCATTAGGAGTTAGGTCGGAATTCGGGTACCACTTATAGAATGCCTTAAGGGAGTACTTGCTCTCCTTTTGCCTAGCTCTATTTTCTCACCACGGGTAACAACCCCACGTATAAAGGGAGGGAAAGTAATCGAAAGCTAAAACTATACTAGAGGGTAATTTCATCCTCTAGTGTCCCCATTTAATAGGGAAGAAGTACACGAAAGTGTCATTTATCGGGCAGAAAGTGAAAAGAATAAAGCTAAGTGAGGGAAACCTCTTTTCTAGAATAATATTTTAGTTATTTTGGAGTGTTGAGTTTATCTTTGATGTATTCTTTTACTAACTTTTTTGCAGCATTGGTTCTCTCTTCTTCTTGCTGTGACTGTAAGTGGTTTATTAGAGGCCTACACAGCACAACTCGACAACGCATTTATACCACTTTTTTTCTATAGTCTTCTCTGTTTGTAGGCATGAGCAACGGCGAAGATCTGCACATATATGTTGTATCTGGATACATTGTTTTGGCAGAGGTCAGATAAGTATTAACCAATGTAATTGTACTTGACAGTTTAGGATTGTGGATACCTAGTTAGGATTGTATCTCTCTACAGAAATGATAGGTATACGTGTTCATTTAAAGGGTTTATACCCAACACACAGCAAAATGTATGCAGGAGGCAGTTTCACATTTTTTATTAAACCATTGTGAGGGCTCGTCGAGAATACGATTCTTTTTGTACGGTTATGCCTCTAATCTCCTTACAATGGTTATAACATGCTTTGTTGTATAATGCACTGTACAAGAATACTACCCATCAATCTGAAAATATAACCTTGGCCAAAACGTTGCAACTGAACATTGTCACTGATGTTACCTTCAACATTTGAAGATAATATCCCTATTTGAGCATAAAACCTTACCTCTAAGTAGGTGACTAACATGTCTTGGACTATTTGAGCGTAATAATCTGGTCACACGGAAGAAATTCGTTGGTGTAAGGATATATGATTGTGATGTTGAAGTAAAAAACAAATGTAATTATTGCAAAATTGTAAAATTCATGTGACATTATTTTATATTACATCTATCATAGAAATATACTACACAATCATTTAAGCGTAAATATTAATTTTCTTTTCTACATTATAAACATTATTAGCAATAAACCATACAAAAGTAACAAACTAAGATCATTTTTAAAACCAGGTTAATAAATTATAATTAAATTTAAAATCAGGGATTTTTCTTATCAATTGTAATTAATGTATATACATATTATTAAGATTTTGTTTTCCTTACCAAGTTTTATATGTATCATGTAATTTGTTCTTTTCCACCAAAGTGTGATCACTCGATATTTCCATTTACTATTAATTCTGGGTGAAGAATGAATAAGAAGAATGTGGTTGTTACATCGCATGCATGGTGGTGGCAGTACCAATTCATAATTTCTGACATTGTTTGGTTACTTCTCTTGTTCGTTATTGGGTAGTTTTCATGTGCAGGGCTTATTTTCGATGTGTTTCTACTTGCTGCAGATTATATATGTGTACGAAGCCAATGTCTTTTTCTTCTTTAATTGTCTTTTCCTCCCACTTCATGTCTTCATCACCTTTCCTATAATTTACTTCACTCCTCACTTCTACTTTATACACACAAAATAACATAAATATTTTGTCATTTCCATGTTAAATAAAAGATGATATAAATATTTTTCAAGCAAAGAAGATAATTGGGAATATTAATCTGTGAACATAGATGAGAGTAGTACAGGTATTAAATCTTTCTATTGCACTTTTTCCATTGGCATTTTAAATGTTTTCAATATTTAAATTGGTACAGTAGTGAGTCGCTTTCTCGTAATAAATTTGAAATATGGAAAATAGCTTTGAAAGTGACACGACTTCCACCATAGAAACTATTGTCGAAAAGGCTTATATCATCTAATTTTAAGATAAGCGATGTCGAAAATCTGAATATAGCTATGATGGCTTTTCATAATGTTTAAAAGAGAAAAATGATTTTATTAATATTTGATCGAAAAAGAGTTGGTGATAAAATATTTTGAGTCCAGATAAAGTTTACGAGGGAAAGAAGATGATAAAGCCAGCTAAATGCATCGAGAGTCACAGGGTGTAGCAATGGAAAATATCTGTCACAGCTATATATAGTTATGTTAATCCAATCCTAGTTAATGGTTGTTTGAGGAGATAGATTAATTATTGCATCATGAATGAGAAAAAAAGAAAATAATAATAGTAGGGTAGAGAAGTACGTGAACGTATTAAACAAACCAAAATATATCAATGTCTGTGTCTGGGGCATGTCCACGCCATATCATGCATGCATCACAATCTCTTTATAATTATTCTCATTTTCATAATTTAACTTTTAAACACTAATTAATTAACTCATCATATCTAACAAGGACACAAACAA
>Ga0099823_1002042_pt1 | contig 17799 bp, 12 predicted proteins | sample CowpearedBW_FD_76831 | JGI IMG/M metagenome (GOLD analysis project Ga0099823, IMG submission 76831) | Root nodule microbial communities of legume samples collected from California, USA - Cow pea red BW | ecosystem: Host-associated > Plants > Roots > Nodule | place: USA: California | collected...
TGGCACCTTTGACCTTGCTTACTCGGAAGGACCAACCTTTCACTTGGACAGATAAGTGTGAGGAAAGTTTCCAGGAGCTGAAGAGAAGATTGACTAGCACTTCGATACTAGTGATCCCGAATGTCGGAAAGCCTTTGAAGTCTACTGTGACGCCTCTCACCTCGGACTTGGGTGTGTTTTGATGCAGGAGAAAAAGGCTGTGGCGTATGCTTCGAGACAGCTTAAGGTGCCTGAGCGTAACTATCCCACTCATGACCTGGAGTTGGTGGCTATAGTTTTTGCCTTGAAGATCTAGAGGCACTATCTCTATGGTGCACAGTTTCGTGTGTTCAGCGATCATAAGAGCCTCAAATACTTGTTTGATCAGAAGGAGCTGAACATGAGGCAGAGGAGGTGGATGGAATTCTTGAAGGATTATGACTTCGAGCTCCTATATCACCCGGGGAAGGCAAATGTGGTGGCAGATGCTCTGAGTAGGAAGACGATACATACGACACATCTCATGATAAAAGAGGTAGAACTACTAGAAAAGTTCAGGGACATGAGGATACAGGTGGAGTTGGGGTCCGAGTCCATTAGGTGTAGTACCCTTACTATATCTAGTGGCTTCTTGGACTCGATCAGAGAGAGGCAGTTGTTGGATGCCAGTCTGAACAGAGTCAGAGAACAGCTTGGGTCGGATGAGGTTAGAGACTTTGCTGTGAGTGATGATGGTATACTGAGATTTCAGGGCAGAATCTGTGTACCTAATGATGCAGAGGTGAGGAGGTTGATCCTTGAGGAAGGATACAAAAGTCGTCTTAACTTGCAGCCTGGCATGACTAAGATGTACCAGGACCTCAAGGAGACTTTCTGGTGGCAGGGGATGAAGAAGGACGTGGCACAATTTGTATCAGCCTGTTTGACGTGCCAGAAGGTGAAAGTGGAGCATCAGAGGCCCGGTGGGATCCTACAGCCTTTAAAGATATCGGTGTGGAAATGGGACAACATCTCCATGGACTTTGTGACTCATCTTCCACGGACTATTAGAGGACATGACACCATCTGGGTGATAGTGGACCGATTGACCAAGAGTGCCCACTTTTTGGCGATGAACTTGAGGATGTCCATGGCCAAGTTGGCTCAGCTGTACGTTAGGGAAATTGTGAGGTTACATGGTGTACCTTCAAGCATAGTCTCCGACAGAGACCCACGATTTACATCCCGGTTTTGGCAAACCTTACAGGAGGCCTTGGGGACAAAGTTGACTATGAGCTCGGCCTACCATCCCCAGACTGATGGTCAATCAGAAAGGACCATTCAGTCACTTGAGGACTTATTACGGACATGTATATTGGATCACCTGGGGGCTTGGGACGAGGTGTTGCCCTTGATCGAGTTTACCTACAACAACAGCTTTCATGCGAGCATTGGCATGGCGCCATACGAGGCTCTCTATGGAAGGAGGTGTAGAACTTCTCTCTGTTGGTATCAGGATGGAGAGGCAGTGTTGGTCGGACCAGAGTTATTAGAGCAGACCACTGAGAAAGTGAGAATGGTGAAGAACAGAATGCAGGCCTCTCAGAGTAGACAGAAGGCCTATGCAGACCGTAGGAGGAGACCCTTGGAGTTCGCAGCCGGCGACCATGTGTTCTTAAGGGTGACCCGAACCACTGGTGTGGGAAGGGCTCTCCGCTCAAGGAAACTCTCTCCTAAATTCCTTGGCCCGTATCAGATCACGAGGAGGATCGGACCGGTAGCCTACGAGATCGCTTTACCCCTGCAGTTGGCGAACCTTCATCCGGTGTTTCATGTGTCACAACTGAGGAAGTATGTATTCGATCTGGCCCACGTGTTGGAAGCTGAGGATATACAAATCAGGGAGGATCTCACGGTGGAAGTACCACCCATCGCTTTAGAGGATAGCAAGGTGGAGGAACGCCGAGGAAAAGCTGTCAGTCTTGTTAAAGTCAGCTGGGATCAGAGGACGGGTGACTCGACTTGGGAGTTGGAGGAGGACATGAGAAAATCACATCCACATCTGTTTACCTGGTGAGTCTTTATTTTCGAGGTCGAAAACTTTTGTTGTTGGAGAGAATGTAAGGCCCTGTTCTTTTATGCCTTTAACTTGTAGGGCTGCCCCAAATCTAATGGGCCTAAGAGCTGGCCCAAAGGATAAAACTGACCTTAGTCTGCCCCAATGCGTACACTTTCACTCTTTCAGAAACCAGCCGTCATCCCTCACTGCTCTCACAGGACGCTCTGCTAGGGTTTCTCCCCAAGCCATTCTTCGAGCTAACTCAAACCCAGTTCTTACCCCACGTAAGTTATCTCTCAGCTCACACTTCTTCTCCATGAGCATCTGTCCGTTTGTACAGTAGGGTTTCACCGTGAGCTTAGTTCCTAACTCTGCTCCACTGTCTTTTTCAGCTCGCAAGTTCCTCCTTTAAGTTGTCGTGCTCCGTTGGTTAGAGTCGAGGCACCTTCTAGCTACTTCTAGGTAAGGGAAGCTAGAACCCTCCTGTTTGTTTGGTGCGAGTCTGCTATTTTATGTGGTTGGTGATTCTTTTTGTGTTTGCCTATTGATATGGATGTATGATACGATGGGATTGTTGCTTGTGGTATGTCTTCGCATCTGTTGTAGGTGAAAACAGTGGCGGGCACTGATAAACTCGCCCAAGCGAGCTGGTCTCGCCTAGGCGAGATTAATAGAGGCTCGCCTAGGCGAGATTAATAGAGGTTCGCCTAAGCCCTTTTCCACGAATGGTCGCCCAGGCGACCCACTGTGATTATGAGCGAGCGAGCATCTCGCCCAGGCGAGAGGGGTCTCGCCTAAGCAAGATCCCGCGAGTGCCTCTGCTCCCTTCTTGAGTCCTCTCCTAGGCGAAGGGGGAGCTCGCCTGAGCGAGCACGTCTCGCCTGAGCAAGACCCCTAAGCCTGAGCGAGACAGTACTTTGTTTGGATGTGTGTTTATTTCTGGATGATCTATTTTGGTTGGGTATGAATGTCATGATGAGGGACATGTATATAATGGAGTGCGATGTATGTGTAGCATGATTCATGAATTTTAAATGATGGGTTTGGTATGAGTATTGAGATGTGAACTAAATGAGATTGGTGTGGTTAACGTGGCATGATAATGAGATGAGTTGGACTCTATGTACATGAATGGGTTATGATAAGTTGGAATGGGTTGGATCTGGAGATTTAAAGGTAACGACTTTAAAGGTTGATATAATGAGGGTAACTTTGCATAGTGAATATTATCTGATTGTATGATTGTATTTTGTCTGTGTCAGTGCATAATTCCTTGGAGCCTCTAGGTGAGACTTTCAGGGTCGCGCTTCAGTGGTCGGGACGTAATTCCATGGCCCCTGTTAGTGAGTGTTCATGGTGGTGCCCCATCTGTATAGCTAGGTAAGGATTCAAGGTAAGGTTGCATCTTGACACTCTGAGGAGTCAGTTAGTCTCACTTAGAGCGGACTGACTCCTGTGGTGAGAGTAGCAAGAGGCCCGAAATTCATCAAGGGCTAACCTTGTGGTGAGGGAAATTTGATTCATCATAACACTTGTAACACATAGCTCGGGGGTGAGCAGAGGTATCCACCACAAATGCAAGCATCCGCTGAATCCGACCAAGTTATACGTATCCGGATGAGTCGAGTCGAGTCGTAGTGTATTGATTGAGAGTCATAACATGCTTGGTTGATGTTTGGATATTGAATGGTGAGAAACATATCTTGACTGTATGATAAAAATGTTGTTGGCTCTAGCTTACCCTGTTTATGTATGGTTGTCTTGTATGTGGTTCTTCTTTCTTGCGATGATCATCAATTTAATTGATGGGAGCAGATGGGCGAGGTTCCAGAGGTCAGCAAGGAAATGGAGATTCCGCCGCATAGTTCGCGTGGGCTTGTTTATATTTTCTTTATGAGTTCATCTAGGGCTGCGACCCACGAAATAGATGGTTTTAGATTTATATACTTTTAGTTAACTCTTTATCTCGTTTTCTTTTCTTTTGGGCATCGTGGTGTGCCATGGATCGTTGGGAGCTTAGTTTCAAACTCCCGGACTGCGTTTGTATGTTATTTTTATGCGACGCTACATTTAATTTCGCTTATAAATTAAATGGGGGTGTTACATTGATAATTATTTTTCTTACAATAGAGAGAAGTTGGAAAAATTATGGTTGTCAGTCTAGTTTTATTTGTTTTTCTTGTTAGTATTGATTTCAAAAGTACCTTTGTGGTACGAAGTAAAGTATGTTTAAATGTATGAACTTTTCTTATTAGTCTTTACTATTATCGTACTTGTAAGATATTTTTTACTTTTCTCAAAGCAATTATAGATAAATCTTTTGTATTTTTCAACAAAGCAATAAATATTTTATATCCTATGATTTCGTTACCAAAATTTTCTCAACATTAATGAAATATAAAATTCCTTTCCTAGTAATATCCAATTATTTGTAATTGTTTGAGTACAAACACCATTAAAGATAATTTAATAGAAGGACTAACATTGTTAATTTAAAAAAAAAAAAGAATATAATTAGATCAAAATATACCGAAAAACAATTCGATATTTAGTTCAAACATAATGATGAATTACTAACTAAACTTGTCCATTCATTCATGGTTTGAATCTTTAGTCAACATCTTAATCAGTTGTATTATTAGAGTATTTTCAAAACATTCATTAGTTTACTCATATTTAATAAAGTTTCACTTTATGGTCATGTAATATAATTGCTTGAAAACAAAATCAACTTTACGTCAATATTAATCTGACATTTTTCTTTCCAATTTATTTTATTTAGATTATAACTATTATATAGAATTCTCTGATTTAAAAATTTGTTTCGATTAAAATTATACTAAACTGTTTCTAGTTTTCCAAGTTATCAATATTCTAACTTTCATTGTTCTTTGTTCTCTTTATACATTAATGTTGTTTACCTTCGAATGGTGTTGTGACAAAATTAAATGCCTTCCAGAGCATTGGATCTTGGAGGTGACAAAAATCTAACCACAGTTTTTGTTATTTTAAACAAAGAAGATTAAAATTAACATTTAATAGATAGATAATAAGAGGTTAAATATGATTTTAGTTGTAAAGTCCAATATTATGTGTTAAAAAGTTGAGCCAACTTTGGCAAAAGGTCCAAGGGCAGCCCATCTTATTTTCCAGGACCTCTTTCAGTGGTCCACGTGCTTCCCATTCAGTCTCATCTACTCAAAACAGTTCACTTACCTTTTTTCTTTCTTCTGAAACAGGAGCTCTGCTAAGGCTTAAGCTTCTTCCTCCTCTGAGCATACTAAACGTTTCCCCTCCGCATAAGTAGAACTCAAAACACAAGTCCCTTTTTATTTCTTTTCTGTTTGGAAGCTCTGGTTCCATGTAAATTTCTTTGAGGTCTCAGTTTAGTGCGCTCTTGTTTATGTTTTCAGCTCTTTAAGTTGTTCCTGGCCCTGGTGCTCCTCCCACTAAGGGTTTCTTAAGTTAGCTTTCAGTTTTGAGGTAAAGGATGCTAGATTTTGCACGTTTTTAAAATATTTTTCTTGTTTTTTGTTATGTTTCACGTTTTAAATGCTTGGATGATGCTTGTGATTGTGTGAAAATACAATGGTTGTGTTTCTGGCTGGATTGTTGCAGTTGCATGCAGGAGCAGGAGAGAAACTGATATTCTCGCCCAGGCGAGAATCCTCTAGCCTAAGCGAGAGTAGTAGAGAACTTTCCTTTGTCTCTGCGCGAGATGTCACTCAAGCGAAAATTATCGTCCGAGCGAGAGTAGTCCCCCCTAAGTGAGAAAGTCTAGCTTAAGTGAGAACTCGCAATGATGCAATATACTCTCGATTCGAGTACTCGCATAGGCAAGGATAGAATAGCTTAAGCGAGGGGACCCTGTCGCCTGAGCGAGACCTCTTAGCTTGAGCGAGAATAAGGCAGATTTGTTTCAAACTTTGTGATTTCACTTGTGGATTGGTTTAATTACTTTTAAAAGCATGAACATGTGACTATGTATGTTTTGTGATATTGATGTGCTTGGTATGAAATGAATTATGAATTAGTTGGTGCATTGTGGCATGAGATTATGATGTTTTGAGATAATACGTGGACTTGGTATGAGAACATGATATGGTATGAGCTAGATGTAATTCCATGAGTCTCTTGGTGAGATCTCATGGTAGTGTTGTAGTGTATATAATTAGATAAGGATTCAAACTCACATAGAGTAGACTGGTTCAAGTGGTGAGAGTAGCAAGAGGCCTTAGTCTTTGGTTGGATAATGGCCTTAGATGATCATGGGCTAACCTTGTGTATGGTAGGGTGAAATCCATTGGCAATGACTCTGCAGAGCGTAGAGACCACCACAAGTGCAAGCATCCAGTGAATCCGATCTCATTATACGTATCCGGATAATTGAGTTAGAGGGTCTAAATTGTTTGTCATCACATGCCTTGTATGTTGACTGATCAATTTGTTTATAATCTGTTTGCTCATGAATATGTTAAAAATTTATTTTCTCTAGCTTACCATTTCTTGTTGTGTTTGTTTCTTATTTGGTTTTCCTTTTTGCGATGATCACCAAATCCTTGGTATGAGCACATGTGGAGACTCTCGGTGATCGTGATGTTGGTGCAGATGTTGTTGTTTAGTTAGGCTCCTTGGTTCTTTGTTGCTCATTGTTGAGTCTTTCTCCTTATGAACTATTATTTTAATTTCCTTGCTCTGTGAGCAACCCTTTTGGACAACTGTCTTATGTTTACATTCTGCTCATGGCAAATGCTTTGTGTCTTAGTTTTCTTTCTATTCAGTATATTTTGGATAATTATAAAAGGTTAATTTTGATGTGCTTCTGTCCTTGCTCTATTTTATTATAACTATGCGACTTTTTATTTATTAGAATTATCTATTAGAATCATTCTTGTCTCAAATTTTGACACATTTTTGTTCCAAATTTTAAAAATGAATGTATATAATCTTCATAACCAAAATGTGTTCAATCTTTTTTTTTTCACATGTCAAATGCGTTTTAGGACTACGTTTGAGTTGTTAACACCATTTTAACATGTTCAAACTCAAATGTCAACTTAAAATATTGTCTAACAACCCAACAAAAATAACTATATTAGATTAAAATAACTATATTGATTCATTTATAAAGTTTGAGGATCAAAATGTATCCAAATTTGAAACAGAAATGATTTTGAATTTCACGTCAAAATCTAAGACTACAAATATATTTAATCAAATAATAAATTATTTTATGAAAGATATTGAAGCTTAGCATCAAAACGAAACGATGAATAACATCCCACGATGTAGAAGACAATATATTTTCAATAGCATTGAAAGGGAGATCGGATGGTAGAAATGAAGGACAAGAAGCAAAAGAAAAGAAGAACATTAACCAAGTGTACATCTCCAATTTAAGTTCATTTTTAAAGAATGTGTGACATGTTCATTTTAGCATGTAAAATTATCACTTTCTAAACTACCTTAACCTTAATATAAGAGAAATGATAACATAATTTCTTAAAAAAATAATATAAGAAAAATTAAATCATTATTTTAAATGTAAGAACCAAATTATTGATTAGATAATAATAATAATGTTTAAATAGTACATAAATATATTATATAACTATTGTATCATAATTTATACCTTTAAAAATGAACATTAAATATTCGGAAAATTAAGAAAAAAAATAATACAGAGATAATTTATTGTCAAATATATTTTAGAAATTAAATAACTTAATCATTTACAATTTTGTAATAAGTAAACAAATAAAATAATAAGTGATCTTTTAGTAAATAAATGTTCTTTACCTATCAATTTTTCTGTTAAAACATTGTCAGATATTTATAAAAAATAAAAATAGTGAAAATTCGTGACATGCTTTCAAAAGGAGAAAACAATTTACTTTAGTTACATAGTTTAGAAACAGAGAAAAGAAGAAGAAGAGTAAAACAGAGTACAGTGTAGTATATTGATTTGTATAGTACCCAATCTAAAGTTACTACCCACTTTAAAAACGTACACCATATAATTTTTATTTTTTTGGCGAAAAAAAAAAACTTATCTGGTAGTTCTGGATCAAATTACAAGAAAAACTAAATAATGTTTACATTAATTAAGTCTATTATTTTATTTTAAAAACATTTTCTCGCAAAATATTTTTGATTAAAATTTGATGAAGACAATAAATAAAGCAATCAGAAAAAACAATATTTTTAAAACATTAAAAAAAGTATATTTAATTTGACCAAACTTTTTTCTGTACGTACTACAAGTAGATAAGAAGAAACAGGGGGTGTCCAAACATGAGCATTATGGGCAATATGTAAAAGGTATCCAGAATCAGAATTTAGAAATTGATTAAATAAAAAACCATTCCACGAAGGGTGATTTATTTGTTTAACGATTCATTATTTATTAATCTTGATATTTAATGGGCTCCCACTTCCCAGAACCTCTGGCCACGCCACTTCGGAGCCTTTCCATTTGCTCTGCGAGAGAGAGAGAGAGAGAGGAGAGAGAGATTTGAATCGAGTGGTATTCCAACGTCGAAAGCATACACCAGAACACTCACACACACACACTCACTCACAAAGCTTTCTCCTCAAGTCTTCTCTCCTCTCTTCTCTTCTCTCTCTGTCTATATATCTACTCAGATTGGCCTTCTTCATGTGACAATTTGGGAGCTTCAAGGTTTTTCCTTGTGTTGGAATATTGGGACAACTCTCGTAGCAACAATTAAGGTATGTATGTTTTTCTTGTGAACTCTGTCGTCTGAGGAAGTAGTAGCTGTAGTATTAACAATGAATATACTCATGTTTCTCTAATCAGCTTCTTCTCGAGTTCTTATTCATATTCATTAATCCTCTGTGTTTTGTTTGGATGGCTAAGTTGGGGGTTGAGATTTGCGTAGAGAAACATGGTGGCTGCACTGTAGTTGCAGTGCGTCGCCGTTTCAGTTGACTGTTTTATAGTGTTATATATTATGTTTTTAAGTGGGAAAACAAAACAACCTACTCTAGTGTCTTTCTGTTATGCTTCTGTTCGCCGAGTAAAATATGCCAAAATCAATTAGTGGATACAGGACATCGATTTGAGAGTTTGTGGTCTGTGTTGTGTGTCTATTTATTTTATTTTTTTACCAATCAAACTTATATACAATTCTTTATATCTTTTGATGCTATTCTTTAATTCTTTTAATTAAAATTAAAACTGAAATTTATTAAAAACAAACTTTTATCGTGATGTCATGGACTTGAAACTAACTTTTCTTGTTTTAACGGAGGAATATAATCAAAACTGAGTTTTGCCATTTTTACTAATTACACGTTTAATTTTTATGGTCAAACAAATTTGATTTTTTATTCTATATTCTTTCGGTTGCCGTGTAACGGATTCTTTCTTGTTCCCTTTATCAAATATTAGTTTTGTTTGTAATATTCTAACAACAGTGCTCCATGAGTTTTTATAATGGAATACAGATTTTTTGTTACATGAACTCGGATCCTATCTAAGTGGGATGTTAACAGTGAGAAGCTTTTGTTTTCAGTCTCTTTTATTCTTTATGACTTTAGACCACAGAGACTAAAAAAAATTAAAAATAGTATTTATAAAAACTAAAACAGATTAAAATGGTTTGCACCGACACAAAAATATTTTTTAAGTATAAAAAATAAAGTTAAAGTGTGTATTCCCGTACAACTAAACGAGCAGTTAAACTTTATATTTTATTTCACTCAACTCTTGTTTTTTTTTAAAAAAAAAAACATTTAAAAATAATTTTCTGAACTGAAAATAAATTTTGGACAGCTGGCAAATTATGGTACATGTGACATTTTGTGCTTAATTTGGAGGTTGTTTTCGCTTGTACATTCGAAAAGTTAAGCGTCATGATCCGTGTTCGAAAGTAGTTCCCTCTCTTGCTTTGTCTTAACTCTCCTCAGCCACATCTATTTCTTTCTCCGGGAAGCCAACTTTCTCATCTCACCATCTGAAGGACTCTGTAACAAATTTGTTATACTTTAGTTATTTATACCTAATCATATTTTTCCGTGAAAAAAGTATATATGTCTCAACCAGTTATATTCTTAATTCATAATTAATTTGTTTTTCTAATTTTAGAATATGTCGTTGGTTAGAGTCATGGTCAAGTTGGATTGCAGGGGGACCCTTTCAGATTTTGAGATAATCTTAGACAATGGGGTGATGTCAATTTGGCATGGTACGTCGTGGGATGAGTGAAATCACTAGGAAAGCAAAATAGAAATTAGGATTCGGGTTGCAATTGGAATCAAGTCTTTATGTCACATTCGTATGGTTTTTGCTTTTTTTTGGCTCAAGAATCTATTTTTCTTACTCACCAAAGCGTAAGCTACCTTTGAGCACCACATCACAAAATGGGTTCTTCTGGAAGTTAAATATTAATTTCGTTTGAAAATTCAAACTCTTCTCAAAGACACCTTTCAATGTTATGGGTCCTTGGTAAGAGTGGCTTTGGTTGTGGTAAAGAATGAGCTAAAGATATGACTTTTTCGTTTCCTTTTTCTATAACCCCGTTTCGGTATATTGATTATATCTGTTCTGTTCGCCCCCAAACACATACTAGTTATATTTCTTTTTCTTGCATTTCATGGAAGTTGGTGGAATGGAATGATTCTGGAACGAGACGAATCTGTATCAAATGGGAAAAAAATTATGATAAGGAAACTTAAAAAAATGATCAGATTCATTCAACTACTATCTGCATAATCCAAATCAACTTAGTGGAAAGTTTGTGAAGCAAAATGCTTTTTGGGGTGTGCTCAAAAGAAAAAAAGTAAAACACTTTTGCTGATGCCGTGATTCTCCAGGCATTCTTGTTGTTGACTCTTTATTCTTATCTCTCTCTGAACTTTTGCTAATACAATGCACATGGAACACTCAGCATTCACCTTATTCCTGATATCATGTTCAAAGGTCAAGATAAGGAGCATGCAGAATCGTAAATTCTGTTGTAGGGGATGCTTGAAGTGCTGAGTCAGTGAGTGACGAAACATTGTACTGATGATTTCTGCCTTATACTGTTTGACACACACAACATAAGAGAGGGAGAGTTTCAGTCTGATATGATAAGAATCAAGAATAACCAGCATAGAAATGTAGTCCATTATGGTGAAGTGTGACTGTGATATTAAACAGAGTCATCATGGAATAATTACTTGTGTCAAAACTATTAAATTGAAAAATATGGTAGTAATTGACGAACTCTTGTTTCCTTCTCTTCTGTGCATCTCTAAAATGATAAATTTTGTTACTGATGTACTGTTTTTTATCTGCATATTTTCCATGCTCATACAGGAAAACGAAGCACCCCCATTGACTAGAGAAGTTGATTAAATGGCTAAAGTTTGTTGGCCATATTTTGATCCCGAGTATGAGAACTTCAGCAATAGAATGAACCCACCAAGGTTTACTAAATTATTTTCTGGAATTACAAGTTCGCTTTTAAATGGTCAGCAAATTAAATAGCCTCTTTAAATGAAGGAATGGATCACTGATCATAATCATCATAAAATCAATTCTAGAGTTGATTTTCATGGATATTTAACCATCTATCAATAGAAAAATTCCCCAAGTGTCACTTGAGTGGATTTACTTACTAAACAAGAATGGAACAGAATATAAATTTAAAAAAGCTGCTTTAATTCCTCACTTGCTTTTGTTAAAAAAAGAGACAATCAACTCAATCCCATACCCATATGGAAGTAAAGGGCTCAACACCTTGTAGAATTGGGGTTTAAGGTAAGACTTTATAGAACCATCACAAAAAATGAATGGTTGATGATGAACTCTGTTTACAACTTTGCAGGGTCTCTGTGGACAATGAAAGTTGCCATGACTGTACACTGATCAAGGTATAATTATAAATAAAGAAATTGTGACTATTTTTCCCTTACCCACCTTGTGAGTTGTGATTTGGCCATTGAGCTTCTTAGGTGGCCCAGCTTCTGGTATTTAAAGTTTTCTTGAACTGTTGAACCTAGAGCTATGATTTTTTTTATTTATGTTCTAATTACATAAGATTTTCAAACTTAAAGTCAAATGAGATTTCATTAGTCCTTGATCAAAACCGTAGTCAAGCTTAATTTCAAGTGATCAAAAGAAAATCCTCACAGGATGATACCAGAAGTAGTAACAAAATTTGGACACAAAATTCAACAGATAAAATTCGTTGTCAAAATGGTCTGTATCCTGAAAAGTTTATTCCTTTTAAATGATGAACACCATATGATACTCACTGCATTGTCATGAGATCACCATTTTTCAAATTTCTTGAAAGAATCTTTTATATTTGGAGACTAGTGAATGCAATATGTAACTGTAGTGTGTTCCTCTACTAATCCACTTTTATCATCCTCTCCCCGTCAAAAAAAAAAAATACAGGTTGATAGTGTTAACAAACCTGGAATTCTTCTGGAAGTGGTGCAAATCTTGACCGACCTTGACTTCATAATTACAAAAGCTTACATATCTTCTGACGGCGGTTGGTTTATGGATGGTATGTTGTTACTAAATTGATCTTACATATTTCATGCTAACATGTGTCCAAGCCCTTTCTACCTAAATCAAATGTTTAGCAGCTAACTTGTTCGCCTAATGAAATGCAGTATTTCATGTCACGGATCAGCAAGGAAGAAAGATAACAGATAGCAAAACCATCGACTTCATTGAAAAGGTAACTATCAACCCTTTTTCTTGAACTCACTAATCTGATATAATTTTTATATCTAATATACCACGTAAACATGAAAGCCTTAAATTATTGGTGAAAAGTGAAGTAGCACAACACTCTCGGACATATACAAATAGACTAAAGAAGGGAGAAAGTTTTGAAGAGTAAACTTTGTCTCGAAAAACAGCATGATTGAGAAAGTTCATTTTTTTGGTTCCTTAAAAAACCATGACTGTAGTGTAAATCAGATATGTCAAGAGATATATAAATATTGAAGAAAGTAAGAAGCCAGTGATCAGATTCCCTTACTAGGAACCAGCAATCGGCTCAGTCTATCATTTCCATAACTGCATACAGTATAAAACCTATATAATAATGCATATCAAATACTAAGAGCTACTTGATAACAGTTTTTCTTACAATAGGCTCTAGGACCAAAGAGCCAGAGCACAGAAGGGGTGAAATTTTGGCCAAGCAAAAGGGTTGGAGTGCATTCTGTGGGTGATCATACAGCCATTGAACTAATTGGCAGAGACCGTCCTGGTCTCTTGTCTGAGATTTCAGCTGTTCTTGCCAACCTCCATTTTAATGTTTTTGCAGCAGAAGTGTGGACTCATAACAGGCGAATTGCTTGCGTTCTTTATGTCAATGATGCTACAAACCGAGCTGTGGACGAGCCAAACAGATTATCTCTAATGGAGGAGCAGCTGAACAACATCTTACGAGGATGTGATGGTGAGAAAGTTGCTAGGACTAGTTTCTCCATGGGTTTCACCCACATGGATCGGCGGCTTCACCAAATGTTGTTTGCTGATCGGGATTATGAAAGTTATAGAGTAGCACCAGACGTTAATTGTCCTCTCTCTTTCAGGCCTAAAATCACAATAGAACGTTGTGAGGAGAAAGGGTACTCAGTGGTCACAGTCAAGTGCAAGGATCGGGCAAAACTCATGTTTGACATTGTTTGCACTCTTACTGATATGCAATATGTTGTTTTCCATGCCACAGTTTCATCAGATGGCCCTTACGCATCCCAGGTATATTACATTGCTATTCTGTTCTGCATGTTTATACACTACAAGTGGTGAGACTCAAGTCAGAAGTGTTAACTAAAAGGGTTGGTTGATGTTGTACTTTTAGGAGTATTTTATTCGACATATGGATGGATGCACACTTGACACTGAAGGAGAGAAAGAAAGGGTCATCCAATGCATTGAAGCTGGTATTCGAAGAAGAGTAAGCGAGGTAATTAACATTCACATTTGAATTTGTTTCTATATGCTAGTTGAACTATTGCAAAAACAAAAACAAAAAGATGGATGAACTTCTAATTCTCAAATCTCCTCTCCCAGTAAGTCTCCCATGCTCTAAGAAGGATATTGGTTTTGTTTGGAAGTTTTATTGTAATCTTTATTTTAACTAAATACATTAGTCAGTAAGATACATGAATTTTAAGAGAGGCTTTACTATTTCTACTTAGTATGTAGTGTTTGTGATTGTACAGTAGAATGTTTTCTGAATTTAACATAATTAATACATTTTGCATCTGCAGCTATCTACTTGTATTGCTGCACTGGTACGGCAAATACATGAGCTAAGCATCATATGTCCACTAGTGACAGTGATGGGATCTTTTGCCTTCAATAGAGCTTAAGAATCTATATGCTCCATGTAATATCATCCACTTCCCTACATCTTAAAAACATAAAAAAAAATCACATAAAGGAAGAGTAATTATTTTCTTATATACTTTATTTTCAATCATATTCAAATTAGGCCTATGACAAACAGAATAACAGTTGTGCTGGGCATGCAGATTATCACGAGTTTATGTTGTTGACCAATTAGAAATTAACGTAAAAAGTTAGCATTTTGGTGATAATGTTAAGTAGTTTTTAGGGAACAGGGAATATATCTGAAGTCTTAGTCTTGATTGTGAACAACAGGGTGTGAGCCTTGAGCTGTGTGCAAAGGATAGAGTTGGGTTGCTGTCTGAAGTAACAAGGATTCTACGAGAGAATGGGTTGACAGTGTGTAGGGCAGGTGTCTCAACGAGAGGGGAGCAAGCATTGAATGTGTTCTACGTAAGGGATGCATCAGGGAACCCAGTGGACATGAAAACTATGGAAGCACTTGGCAAAGAAATAGGTAAGACAATGATGGTTGATGTGAAGAGAGTGCCAACCAATGCTACAGTACCAGAGACTCGAGGATGGGCTAAAACCAGTTTCTTCTTTGGTAACTTGTTGGAAAGGTTCTTGACCTGATAAACAATCTTGCATTTATTCTGAATGCTTTGTGAAAGACACATCACCATGTACAGAAGAATAAAGTTGTTTGTGTCTCAAACGTTAGCTGTGTTTGGACATTGACCTATTGTTGGTATCAGAATTCAGAACAATGCATTCTGTTTGTTATTCCACCTAACACACTTTCTGTATCTTTCGTGTATCATGTTTTGTTTTAAATTTTGAATTTATCTATACCATTGAGTTTTGTAGTTTACTTTCAAGATAAGTATTTCCAAAACTAAAATCAAAAATACTTAGAGAGATGTTTTATCATCGTGTCTGATAGAAGAAACTAAATTCTGCTTTGTGCCTTACACTACACTTCATTAATTGTATGAAGAATATATATATATATACACTACTTTTTTGTTTGAGAATAAAAATCAATTATGAACATTGATCAACGAAAGTTTTTAATGATATTTTATTTTACAGGTGATTATAAAAAAATGCTGTTTCGTACTTTTTAAGGTTTGCAAGTCAATGGAAATGTTTTTATATGAGCATTTAAAATAAATAAATGAAATTATTTCATCTATATTAATTATTCACAAAAATTATGAAATCTTGAATGAATCCCCGTGCAATGATTATTTTCCTGAATTTTGAAGTTGTAATATTGAGATAACAGTGTTTTTTCCACCTCTCAGAGCTATGAATCCCCATTTATTTTTTTTATATCATAGATATGATATAATTGATGGAATGCACTGAGACGAAAACCTGTGCAAGATTCAGTAGTGGTACACATTCCTCACTACAAAGGAATTCACCGTTTTCCTTTGCAAAACATGTCTGGATAAATGAAGAAAAAGATATGCTTTAAAATGCATGGATTAAAGGTACGCACTTAGGACAAATTGCCGAAAGCTGCAACAACTCAATAATAGTAATAATTAATAATAATAAAAAAAAACAATAAGACCTTCCATTCCCACTTGTGCATTCTCCAACCCTTTCCAATTCATTTAAATATTCGTTTCGTTGCGTGTTATTTCATTATTTGGGTTTTTTTATTCAGTTGTTATTTTTTCTTGAGTTTAGGTGTGTTTAATGTAACAGAAACCTTATTAAAAAATAACTAAACAAAACAATTTCATCTTGTTCTGTAGTTTGAAACGAATGCATTTAATTACAACTTACAAGTTTCACTTTAGGATTTATTGTATTTTTAGTTATTTAGGTACTGTAATCAAGTTTCTTTTTTGTCAACAAATATTAATTATTAATTGTTAATTTTTTTTAATGAAGATATTATAAATGAAGTGATTTTAGATCATCATATTATAATCGTATAAATGAGATTGTTTAATTATTTAAAACATTTGAGTTTTGTATTTTATAATTTAATCAATCATTTTGTATATTTTGTATATAATATATTGTATTTTTTATCTTATATTGATAATTAAATATTGAAAAATATGGATGATAATGCAAGTTAACTTACTCTATTTTGGTCGGTATTTAGTCCGTAAAAAGTAAGTCGAGATGACTTATCCTGTATAAAGAATAAAGACTAATTTCTTTTATTAGCCTCACATAATATTCAGCTCCTGGGTTGTAGGTCAGTCTGCATAAAAAATTATTCTTTTGTAATTCTTCAATTATAGTATATCAAATACAAAATTTTAATAATCTTATTTTTACGTAGTTAAATTAGTAGAAATAAAAATCCTATAAACCTATCTCTTAATGGTTTGGAATGGAAAATGAAGCGAATAAGAGAATGGTTTGATCAGGAAAAACCTTAATTTGGTACATTCATGGAAGAACTTACATGTACATCACTATCTAATGTTAGGGAAGATACAATGATATGGAAAGATGAAGAAGGGGACAACTAAACTGTCAAATCAGCCTATAATAAGTTGCTCAAAATGATTCATAGGGAACACAATGAAGTCTTCAAAAAAATTTGGAAGATCAAAGCTCTTCCCTCAATGCAACACTTTGCATGGAAAGTTCTCCTCGTCAGAGTGGCAACTAAGGATAATTTGACTATGAGAGGTATTTTGATAGGATCTACCTTATGTGTTATGTGTAGTAATGATGAGGAAAGTGTCTCCCATTTGTTATTTACATGCAATGTTGCTCAGAGTGTATGGAAACAATGCCTTAGATGGGTAGGAATTACTAGTGTTAATCATAATATCCCACAACATAACTTTAGTTAGTTTGACCTTATGAAATTGAATAGTAAAGAAAACAATATTTGGGGCTATATGTGGATGGCAATTTTATGGGCTCTATTGGACCAGATGAACAAAATTATTTTTAGGAGTGAATTGGTAGACGCTTTAGAGGTCTTTACTCTAGCACAACTTAAAACTTGGGGTGGATAACTAGTAAATACTCAAAAGACAACTTTACATATTCTGAATGGTGTCTAAGCCCTAACACTCTTCTAAGATCCTCCAAATGACGCATTAACAATTGGGTAAGTGGGTAGTTCTTGGATGTACATATGATATATAAAATCCATTGGAGTAGAATAAAGATATAAGACAACTTGTCGTCAATTGCGGACCTAGCATGTGACCGAGGGGAGCCACGGCTCCCCCAAACTTTTTAATTTTTAATTTTATATATATTTATATATTTTTTAAATTTATGTTTATATATTATTTTTATTTTATATATTATTTATATATTTTTAAAAAATAAAATAAAAACTAATTTGATGGATCTTGATTAATAAAGGATTAAGGTTTTGTATCTGACAATAAAGTTTTTTTCACAACAAACCGTTAATAAAATGTAAATATGAAAAGAAAGATAGATTGAGAAA
>Ga0099823_1002043_pt1 | contig 17798 bp, 15 predicted proteins | sample CowpearedBW_FD_76831 | JGI IMG/M metagenome (GOLD analysis project Ga0099823, IMG submission 76831) | Root nodule microbial communities of legume samples collected from California, USA - Cow pea red BW | ecosystem: Host-associated > Plants > Roots > Nodule | place: USA: California | collected...
AAATATAAAAGGAAAACAAATATTCAAATTAAAATATATTTTAAATATTTGTTTACTTCAATCTTTTAAATTCTAATAAATCTCTTTTTTATACACTAATAAAAGTTATAATATATCATTTGATCTAAATGATACATAGATTAAATAATAATCATAATAAAAGTTTAAAATAAATTATAATTGTTTACATTTTAGATTATAATACCAAATAAAATTTCATGAGGACCAACACATTTATTAAATTTGCAAATATTAATGAAACCTAGTTGACAAAAATTTAAAAATATTTTTTAAAAAATATAAAAATAAAACAAATATTAAAATTAAAATATATTTTATAGGAAATACTTGTGAATTTTATAATTTTCTAGCAAATAATTACTCACGAACGAATTATCTGCCCATTAAAATTTTTAGAAAAAATAAAAGAAAAAAGTCTTTTCTTACAAATTTTTTTAATAAATTTACAAAAAAAATTATCATATGATAATTTTTAGTACTATGATATTTTAAATATTAGAAAACTTTGCAAGACATTATATGGGAGGTCATAATTATGATATTAAAAATGAGACATTTTCTATTATATTCAAAATAGTGACGTTACCTTATTTTTTTCACTCAAATGATATCAAATGTACTAGTAATTTTGTCATTAAATTTCAATAATATAATTAAAAAACCTCTAGATATCATAGAAGTAAGTTACTAAAAAAACCTCTTATGAAATATTTTCTTGGAATAAAAACTTGAGTAATAATGTGGTAAACTAATTAATTACTTTAAGATAAAATATATTTATATTGATTAAGTGAATTTTATGAATAATACTCATATTATTATATTGACATTAAAAAAAATCTTGATTAAGGATAAATTTTACTAATAAAAAATAATTATTCATTATACTAATCAATTTATAAACTAAAAATTAATGGTAACTAAAATAGTTTCAAAAATTATAATTGATTACCAAATTGATAACTAAGATAGTGACTATTATAAATTGATTTATAGATTAATCAATGATATTAACTGCATAGATTTTGACTACCAAACAAATTGGTCTTTAAGTTATCTCTAATTAAAAAATTAATTTTTAAATTCATCTCTAAACTTTTTTTATCATAAAATTCGCCATTATTCGAGATAATCAAATAACAATATCGGACTTATGTAATTTTATTTTTAATGTAATAAGAATAACTGAGTTACTAATTTTCTTAGTTCTCTTTTCTGGCATGAAACTGTGGCAAACATTGTATTCATTAGTGGTCATAATTATGATATTAAAATTGTTACATTACCTTATAAAAGTGTGTCAAACATTGTATTCATTAGTGGTCAAACACAACTTATAAAACTTTAAATATTTATTATATCTAGAATACGGTTTGTGATCTTTTAATTTTAAAGAACTAAAATAAGCATTCTAAAATAAAATAAAAATAGAAACAATTACTTTCAAACTAAAGGAGACTAGATTGAAATTTGATCAAATTTTAGAAAATGAAAAATATATTTAAAAATATTGAAAATAATTTTTTTATCATAAAATATATTGACAGTGAATACTGTTCCCTAATTTCAAAGATTAAAAGATATAATTAATTTAAAACACAACAAAATGTTCTAAATTCAAGTAACAAAAAACAGGTTAAAACCTCAATTTATATATGATGAATATAATATTTTAAAATTTTTATTAATTACATTATTGATATTATTTACAGAGTTGATTATTAAGAAGTTACAAATACATACATACTTTAAGAAATTAAAATTATTATTTTATTATTAATATTTAGTCAGTATATTATTATAATATTACTATGTATAAGTAAAAAAAAATTGTAAAAAAAATTACATTAATTAATTATTTTATTTTATTTTGTTATCTTTTTTAAGGAATAACCGATTCAAAAAGTTGTATAAATGCAAATTTAAGTATGGGAACTTCATTATGCATTCCATAATTTCTTTCTGTACCTTCATAAATATGAAAATTCTTATTCAAAAAATGACTTCTGAACAAAACTTTCAAATTATACATTTTAAAAATAAAAAAAATGACTTTCAAATTTTATAATTTGAAATTTTTTTATTTCAAGTTTATATAACTTTGTAGTCATTTTTGTTTTCTGAATTATATAATATGAAAGTAATTTTTCATATAAAAAACAGTTTTTAGGTTATAAAAATTATAAACCACTTCTAAATTACACAAGGTCATTGTAGAGGACCCTAAAAGCTTTTATTATAACGGTGATGTATGATATGTTGACCTTCTCTAAATGAAGAAAGTACGAGGGATAAAAAATGTAAGACATGAAGAAGTAGAAGGAGATGATGATGATCCGGCTGCAACAACATAGAAGGAAATGTTAGAGAATAACAAAATTTCGCCCTTTGAATTTAGTGTTCTGGACTTCAGGCCCAAATCAAGCAAAAGGCTTGGACTTGGGATGTTCCTTTTATGAAAAAGAGTTAAAACATTATAAATGGCAAAAGCATGTAAAAGCTAAAATGTATAATAATTAAAAAAAAGGAAAAAATTTATGCTGAGAATGGGATTTGAACCCACGCCCTTTCGGACCAGAACCTTAATCTGGCGCCTTAGACCAACTCGGCCATCTCAACTGATGTTTAATTTAATTTATAGTTTGTGTAATATTCTATAATATACATATTTTCTTTCCAAAAGAATTCTGAATAAACAAATATCTACATTTCATGGTTGGAAAAAGAACAACTATATTTATACTAAAAGGCACGTACCGAATTAATTTTTGAACCAAAACTATAATTTTAGTGGTTTTTCACGTTCAGCACAAAATGTTTTAAAATAATGTCTTAGCCTTTTGGAGTCAAAACTAAGTTTATTATACTGTATGAGAAAATTCATGTTATTTTAATGAACTTATTTGACATGGGGTCAATAGTTGTTAACAAATTTTTATATAGGTGAGCAAAATAATTGCAACCGACCAAATTTTCAATATTCGAAAAATTTATTACATCAAGGATTGTTTTGGATTAGATAATGGGTTAGATTAAATGAATAAAGTAAATTAAAATGAATAGTAGCATTTGTCGGACACGAAAAATAGATTATGATTTTATAAGAATCCGACTAATCCAAAATAATATTTAATGTTTATTTTGCATGTATAAAAAGAAAATATAAAGGTCGACAACAAAATTCTTAATATAAATTGCGTATACATCCTTGGATTGCAAACTAGAATATTTTTGATTATTTTTTTTTTCTCTCTTTTTTGTTTTGTTTATTATACATAGTATGTTAGTATACACCCATTAACCCATAATCCAAATTTTGTTGAATCTGATTAATCCGAGAAATCAAATGATCAATAAAATGATAGTTTTTAATTGTACTAGATTTGTTAGATTGGGTCTAAATCCGACCTAATCCGACAATTGCTCAAGCTTAATATTCGTACGAAAGGACACATAAGTTTTATTATAATAATTTAATATTCAAAACTAAAAATAAATTTATGGTATTTAAAAAATTGATTGACTTTTTATAATATATTTTTATTTATAATAATAATAATAATAACGATTAAAATAATGAATAATAAAAAATAACTAAAAAAGTGTATATATATTAATCTAAATTATCGTTAAATATTATTTTTTATAATAATTTGCTATCATGTAATGTGTTGAGTTTGAATAAGATTCAATAATAAATTACACGTGAAATAACAATTATACATCAATTATAATAAATAATTTAATATTTTCCAAACAATTTCAATAGTTAAAAACAACATACAAAATCATAAAAATTATTGTAATAAGTGGTAACTTCTTAGTTTCGCTTGAACTTACATTGTATGTTTGAGATTAAAAGGAATTATAGATAACTTGTGAAGATTTATGAAGTTCATTAACTTGCAGGTTACAAAAAGGTCCCTCATTCAGAAGTTCACACTTGACAACTTAGTGAATTTATAACTCCCCATCGTTGAAGAACGAGTCTTAACAAGGTCTGAACTCGAGACGTTAGGTTTGTTGCAATGCTTTGATACGTTTATTATTAATTTAGTTAAGTTCTAGGTAAACCATGAAGAATTTAATGGAAATAAGGAATTGAATGCACTCCATCCTCACTTGTTGGATTGCAAACTAAAATATCTTCGATTATTTTTTCTTCTCTCTCCTTCGTTTTGTTCATTATACATAACCTCTGCTAGTATCAACCCATTAACCTGTAATCCGAAAAAAAAATTGAATCCGATTAATCCAAGAAATCAAATGGTCAGGTAATTGTAAAATGATAGTTTTGAATTGTACTAGATTTGTTAGATTGGGTCTGAATCTGACCATTGCTCAGGCTTAATCTTAATACAGAAGGACACATAAGTTTTATTATAACATAATTTAATATTCAAAACTAAAAATAAATTTATGATATTTAAAAAATTAATTGACTTTTTATATTATATTTTTAATTATAGCTAGTCTTAGACAAGTCTGTATGCATGGGTCGTGATGTTTTTGTTTTTTGAATTAGTTAATTTATAGTTTTTATTAATTAGAAAAAAAACATTAGTATCTTAGTGTCAAAAAAATGCATTGATATATATTTTACAATAACAATATAGTTTTTTGTAACAAATTAATTAAAAACAAATAATATTATTTTAATATTGATTTCTTTATGTTAAAAGTAATGTGTTATAGAACGTACAACATAATGAATTATACTAATAATAATCATATATGTTATTTGGCTACTATGCAACAAGATATGACAAAATTGATACAACACGACGTTGATGTTAAATTTTTTAAATAGAAGCAAATGTAGATATAAATAGTTTAAAACACTAAGAAATATCAAAAAGGCATTGGTCATATGAAATCGAGTAAAAATGAAATGCGTATACATGGTTATTGTTAAACTAAAATGTATGCATATTGTTGTAATGCTCTAATACCATTATGATCACTTTAGTTAAGTTCTAGGTAAACCACGAAGAATTTAATGAAAATAAGGAGTTGAATTGCACTCCGAATTTATTATAGAAAGACAATGTATGAATACAACATGCATAAATGTAATACCTTCAGCACCTCAAGTGCTTATTACAATATAAGGAAACCATCCATCAGTTATAACTAACTAACTACCCAAAAACCCCTGAAACATGAAACATTTATAACAATCCCCCCATAACTAAATCCTTGTATCCAAGGATTGAAGGATGGGAACCATTTCTTCAAATTAGAGTAATACTCCCAACTCGCCTCCTCCAATAAACGATGCTTCCACCTAACCAACACTTTTGTAAGCGGTAAACCTCTTTGGAGAACTGTCATCTATCCATTATTGCTTATTGTTCTTTTGTTGAGAACACATCTTCTAACTTATAAGGAAATTTTGTCAACACCATTGCACTTCCCACATGCTTTTTCCGTTGGGATACAACAAGGAGATTTAATTTATAAGCCACAACTCTAATACGATTTATAACTTGGAAAGGACGAAAGGCTATATATATTTTCCCATAGGAGTGCAACTTCACATAAACCCCAATCACCCTCCTTGTATTGCTTATCACTTCGTTTTTGATCAACCATTTGCTTCACCCTTTCTTGGAATCGTTTTAAATAAAAGTTAATTACCTTTAACACGTCTCGTTTTTTGCTAAACTTTGACCCACCAACTCCAATTTTAATGCTCCTAGAAGGTAAAAGAGGTGTATAGGGGCTGGTTGTCCATACACTATCTCAAATGGAGTAGCTTGGAAAGTTGTATGATAGGTGGTGTTGTACCACTACTCAGTGTAACATTCCTACTGGAAATTACTTGGTTAAAATAAATCAATATATAAATAATAATAAAGAAGTTCAATGTTGCACTTCACTACTCCCAAAACGTGGGAAAAATTTATTACAATAATAAAAGTACCAAAACTTTAAGGAAATTAAATAGAACTTTTATTACAATTTTCCAAAATCTGACAAGACTATGAAAACCCTACAAATTTCCCTAAATAATGATCCCCATAACAGCCCTCTCTCCGTCTCAGGGGTTAGAAGCATCACCTGTATCATCAACTGCTCCTGTGTAAAGAATTACACGATCATCGCCAAACACAAACAGAAAGGGTGAGCTCAACAAAATATGAGAAACATAACAGTTAAATAATACAATTACACATAATTATATTCTCATAGTTAAATCCTAATCACATACTTAATACCCCCAAGGCTTTTAACCTCCAATTTTACAACAAAGTTAGTCATGGACTCAAGATTCATGATGCTCACACGAACCTGCCCGCTCGTGGTTCTGCCTCTACGAACCTCCCTGCTCGTAGTCCTACTCTACGGACCTACCCGTCTGTAGTCCAACACATGTGATCCACTAGCTACGTACCTCCCCGCACGCAGTATCTCTTAATTGTGAGCACGGAACATACGAACCTACCTCGCTCGTATCCCCACAGGAGAGTATTTAAGTATGAACCTCCCCGCTCATACTATCACATGTCAACCACCATCCATGAACCTCCCCGCTCATGGCACAACATCTCCCGACCCACGTTTTCATCAATGTGTACAAACAACACACACAAACTGCGCTAAACTCGCTTGGGCTAGAAGCCTTAGCTTAAACGACCAGGCCTGTCTCGCTAAGGCTAAGCATTCTCGCCTGAGCGAGCATGCTACAATGGCTCATATATGAAGTCTCGCTTAGGCGAGCCTGTCTCGCTTGGGCGAGCCCTCCCTTCGCCTAACTTCAACACCCTCGCCTAGGCAACGAGTTAAGCAATGCATAAAACCAAACTCGAGTTCTCGCTTAGACGAGAACCTCTCGCCTAAGCGAGATGCACCAAATCAAGTCTCACAACTCTCGATTTCTCGCTGAGGCGAGATGCACTCGCCTGAGCAAGATAACCTATCGCTCAAAACTCTGAGCCTTCGCCTGAGCGAGCTGTTCGTACACAAATAAACTCACGTTTATGTTTTTCTAGCCTAGGCGAGCCAGGCTCGCCTGGACGAGAAAACCAGACATTTTCACTGTTACGCACACAGAACACAACTCCAAACCTCAATACAATACCAAAACACAATTTGTTCATTACCAAATCACCCAATGATATATTATTTACGAGTCATTCTCCAGAACATGTTATAAACCACCAATTAGACCCTCAAACATAAAACGAGACCATACCCAATCATGCATTGCAAAAACCTTATCTTATTCATACACCATTTAAGGGGTTAATCATACAGTGTACAAAAAGACCACAAAATCCCAATCCCCAACACATAGAGCACGAAATTTCAGGGGCACACAAGCATCAAATTATGCAATTCATTCGTGAAAACTAACAATCAAAACATAGAGCTCCCCTAACCTGTGAATCTTTGCTTCAAAAGGTTGCCTAACCTTGGCTTTGTGATACCTAAGAACTCTCCCTTTGTGCTCCCTCAACCACCACAGCTTTACTCTCAATCCCAATTCACTTTCCCACTCAAAATTCGTGCTATCTTCTCACTCTAGGTTTCAGACTTCTAAAACCCTTCAAATTGCCTAATTTCCCCCCTTTTATATGGCTCCTAATTGTGGTAAAAAAAATAAAACAAAAAATGATCCTATTTAATGTTTATTACTACCTTTCATAGGCCATTATGGGTTGTTTCTCCCAACTCCCTTGGCTGACCATTGTCTCTAAGCTTTCCCATCCTTTCACATTCAAACCACAAGTACTTTAACAAAAACAAAGAGATTAATTTGTTCTCAACAAGGGTTGAACCTACAACCACCAATTACCAAGTCAAATGCACAACCAATTCAATCAATTCACATTTGTGATAATTCCTAAAATTTTAGGATTATATTATCACTTCTAGCATTCAAATATATTACCCAAATAATGCATAAATTAAAGTAACACACAAAGGCATACATAGGACTCGAACCCAAGTCCTCTCACACATATAAAGTACTCTCAACCACTTGAGCTAATACTTTTCCACGTCACAACACCAACATTAAATGCCATAAAGGCTTCACTACCCGCATTTACTAAATAATTATTTATTTAATTGTTCAATTTTCCTGGGTCTTACACTCAGCTAGTGAAAACCACTTCGACCACATGTGGGGGAAATCTAAGCACACGCATCTCACATACGTTTCCAAACACCAATCATGATTTCAGTTTAGCCATCCATCAATAGAAAAATGTATCCTGAGGTGCTCTTTTGTTCAACTAAATCACCATAATCGGAGTTCCCGATTAGTTCTAATTATGAGTTTTGTTCTCCAAACGGAAATAACACTCCAAAGTCAGTTGTCCGTTGAATGTACCGCATTATCCTCTTGGCGACTAACATATGACATATCTTTAGATTCCTCATGAATCTACTTGTTAATCCAACTCCAAATGATAGGTCTGGTCTATTGTTTCAAAGATATCGTAGGGAACCAATGATTTGCTTGAACACCTTTTCATCCACAACTTCACAATTTTTATTGGATTACTCACTCCATTATACGATACCATGTTGAATTTCTTCAATATTTCTCCAACATATTTATTTTGGTGTATCACCAAACCTGCAAAGGTGCGTGTAAATTCCATACCTAGTAAGTAGCTTAACTCTCCCAAATCTATCATTTCAAACTCAGCTGCCATGGTCTTCTTAAACTTTACAATCTCCTTATAATTAGATCTGATTACCAGTAAGTCATCAACGTATAAACATATGATGAGCAAGTTTCCTCCTATGCCCTTCTTTCACATATACCCCATGCTCAACTGTGCACTTTATGAAGTTGAGTTAAAGTAAGAAAGAGTCAATCCTTCTATTCCAAGCTATTGGGGCTTGTTTTAGTCCATACAAGGCTTTATTTAGCTTGTAGACGAGTTCCTCCTTTCCTTTCACAATGAAGCCAAGTGGCTGTTGCGAATAAACTTCTTCTTCTAATGGTCCATGGAGAAACGCTGATTTCACATCCAATTGTGATATGGACCAGTTCTTTGCATAAGCAATTGCTACTACTAGTCTTATGGTTTCCAATCGAGCCACATGTGCAAACACCTCTAGGAAATCAAGACCTTGCTTTTGGAGGAACCCTTTTGCCACAAGTCTGGCCTTGTGCCTTGAAATTGAACAATCAGGATTCAGCTTGCGCTTGAATATCCACTTTACCCTAATTTCACGTTTTCTTGCTGAAAGTTCAACTAGATTCCACATTACATTCTTCTCAATGGATCTAAGCTCCTCTATCATTGGCTCTTTCCAAACTTGTTGCTTTAAGGACTCATTTTCATCAATAGGATCTGCTACAACCATTAATGCCATATGAACCAAATCTCCTTAATTACCAACCTGAATATCCGAGTGCATCTCAAATTTAGAGAATCTGCTTGGTACAACTCCCTCCCTTTGTGGCCTTTGAGTCACAACATTTTGTGGTGCATCAGCATTCTCTATACTCATCTCGAATTCATAAGAATGGAACTATCAACAATTCTTCAATTTAGATTGGTCTGCATATGTTTCCAGTCCCAACTCTCATGCTCTAAAACTTGAACATCTCTACTCAATAACACCTTCTCTTTGATTGGATCAAAGAACTTGTATGCTCTCGTAGCATGATAGCCAACGAACACCATTGGTTCACTTTTATCTTGGAGTTTTGTTCTTTTCTGATCAGGTACATGCTGAAAGGCTAATGATTAGGGATGTCAAAAAAATTCGTACCTGCGGGTATCTACGGATAAAACTCGCAATGGGTAGAAAATGGATATTAAAAATGGATACCCGCTATCCACGGATACGAGTATTTTTGATACCCGCTTGTTAACGGGGCGGGTACGGGTATTATAGTATCCGCACCCATGGATACCCGTACCCACTAAACTTACACCCCTTGACATTCTTCTTTTTTCTTTCTTTGAAATTAAGCATGTACATCAAACCTTATATAGACAATGACGTTTATGGTATGCTTGTTGTCAAATGATGAAATCAAAACAAGAATACTTAACACGCGGCAATTGAGGTTTATTATTTGTTTATTTTGTTTATTTTTCAGGAATCAATCGGAGAAAGTGGGTTTGTTGATCAAAGCACTAATTAAAGAATTTCCATTGTCTTGAATGTCATTCTATACTTACTTTTACAATTATTTGGACTTGTATTAACTTGAGTTTATTTGAACTTTATTTAAAATTTATGACAATGATGTATTTTATTTTATTTATGATTAAATATTTGTTTTTTAAATAATTTTGCAAATACCTGCGGGTACCCGTGGATATCTGCAGATATGAAAAAAATAGGTGGGTACCCACATAATGGATACCCGACAAATATGGATACAGTACGAGACAAATATTTATCCAGCGGGTAGGGTATGGGGGAGCTACTACTCGTACCCTACCCGTCCCGTTGACATCCCTACTAATGATCCAAATACCTTGAAGTGACCAATTGTTGGTTTCTCTCCTGACCAGATTTCAAGAGGCACCTTTCCTACAAGCTTCTTTGTGGGATATCTATTCAAGATGTAAACTGATGCAGATACTGTTTCAACCTATAATTTATGTGGTAAGCCTTTCTCTTTTATCATACTCATAGCCATGTTCAAGATGGTTCTATTCCTCCTTTTTACCAAATCATTATGTTGAGGGATGTATGACGTTGTCTCATGCATGATGCCCTATTTATGATAGTATTCTTCAAATTCATTGGAAGTATATTCCCCTCCTCCATTTGTTCTCAACACTTTCAACAACTTACCACTCTCCCTTTCTACATGTGCTTTGAACTTGAGGAATGTCTCAAATGCATCACTCTTCTGTTTTACAATATGCAACCATATCATTCTACTAAATTCATCAACAAAGGTAATAAAATACCTATTTCCAACAATTGAAGGGACTTCAAATGGACCACATATGTTAGATGAAACAACTTCTAAACATTCGCTTGATCTTATATTCAGATGTGAATGAAATGGATTTCTGGGTTGTTTTCCAACCAAACAAATTTCACACACTTTTCCAGGCAATGCAGTAGGGGGAATTCCAGATACCATGTGTTTAGAGCCTAGTTGTTGTAAGCTCTTGAAATTTATATCTTGAATGTCACAACCAGCTTTCCTCATTATTTTCCACTATTGCTAAACATCTCACATCTACAGCTTCCAAGTTGACTTGAAAGGTTTTGTTCTTGGACAATTTGCTTCTCAAGATCAACTTCTTGTTAGCATCAAACACTTCAATATGATCATAGTGACCCACCACAACGGTAAAACCCTTTTGCACCAATTGGCCGATGTTGAGTAAGTTGCACTTCATCTCAAGTACAAACAAAACACTAATGATTACTGCCTTCGAACCATTCTGCCTCACTATCACAACATCTCCAATCTCTTCCACTTTCAATGTGCTATTCTTTGCAAACTTCACTTTACTCTTCTTCTCACCATTAAAGTTTGTTAGCCACTCTCTATGACAGGTCATGTGGTTTGAACACCCTAAATCAAGATACCATGATTCAAACTAAGAGTTCTCTACAAATGTTGTTACCATCAATGTCACCACTTCAAAATCGAATTCTTCTTGCACCATGTGTACTTCTTTATCTCGATGTTTCTTCTACTTGCCTTTATTAGCATAATACTCGTTGGCATAATGTCCCATCTTGTGGAAGTTGAATCATTCTACCTTTCTTTTGTCATACCCTTTCTTCTCATGATTCTTCCAAGATCCACCCTTTTTGTCAGAATCTTCAGGCTTATCAGAGTCGTGCTCATCTTTGTGATTCTTCCACGCATTCTATGCTTGTTTCCCTTTCAACTTGCCTTGCTTCTTTCTTTCATCATTCTTGAGATGATGTGCCTTCAAAGATTGCTTAGAATTCTTGATCGGGCTTCTGTCCACTAACCTCATTTCATGCGCTTCAAGGGAGCTTTGCAATTTTCTTCAACTTTCATTGCTGCTAAATCATACGATTCCTTTATTGCCACTGCAATATAATCGAATTTCCCTGGTAAGGAGCGCATGATTTTCTCTACAATCATCAGCTATGTGATGGTTTCTCCGCAACCCTTCATTTGGTTTGTAATTGTGAGTACTTTGGTGAAATACTCACAAATTCGATCACTCTCCTCCATTTTTAGTAATTCATACTACTTCCTCAACGTCTGAAGCCTCACTTTCTTAATCTTTTCACCACCTGCGTGACACTGGATCAACATACCCCATGCTTCTTTGGTTGTTTTGGCATGTTGAATCTTCTCAAAGTGCACATCATTGACGCATTGGTGGAGTAGAAACAAGGCCTTATTGTCTTTCTTCTTGGTTGTTGCTTTCTGGGCATGTGTGGTTCCTAGTTTAGCAACGCTCCCGTTTTCTACAATGTCACTCACTTCTTGATATCTAAACAACACCTTCATTTGTGTGTTCCAACAGTTCCAATTCTTTTAATGGGTAGGCTCATTGACGAAACATGAATACCACTCCCGGTCATCTTTCATGCTTCTTGATTCAAGAACTTCCACAATATTCTTGTTCTTTCTCAGATTTTGTCCTCTCTTCTTTTAACGCATCAATTCTCACAAGCACCTTTGCTGCAAGAATACTTCTTTCTGTCTCAACCAATCTACTCCTTCCACGCACCGAGAAGCCTCTAAGATGCTAACACTTACGTGTCAACAAAATGCACCTTATGATGTGATTATAGAAACACTCTGACCCTGGTCTTAGAAAAAAAACTTGACTTCTGGATACCACTTCTGTTGGAACCTTTTAGAAAAAGTTTAAAAGTGAGTTTAAGCACAAAAGTGATATGCATATATTATTGAATAGCAAGAGGACAAGTGTATATAAAAGAATACAAGTGTTCTGTTTTAACAGCAACACATTATCTAACAGAACAACAACACGTAAAAAAGTCTTGACTTAAAACAACAAAACTAACAAGTTAAAGCATGAACTGGACAAATTTACTTAACCTGTCCACCACCACAAAAATCACTTGTTTCCCTTTTGAATTGGGCAATCCTTCAATGAAATTTGTGGCAATGTGCTGCCATATCTAATCAGGGATGGGTAAGGGTTGTAGCAATCCTGGAGATGCCAAATGATTGTACATACATTGTTTGCATTTAGTGCATTCTTGGAGAAACTTTTAACATCCTTTGAATTCTATCCAATAAACCCTAACTTTAATTTTGAAAGTAGCACCCACCCTCGAATGTCCTACAATGGGTGAATTGTGCACCCAATGCAACAACTTTGTTCATAGTCTTGAGTTATTACCCATCACCAATTTTCCCTTTCCTTCGTAATTCCTCCCGTTGCCACCCATAGTGTTTGTGGGAAGTTGGATCATTTTACAAATCTTGAATTAACTTTTCAATATTCACATCATTTGTCTAGGATACTTGAATTCTCTCCAACCACCCAACTCATGCTTGATGTGTCACGAGATTAATATATCATGCCTAGACAAAGCATCGACAACCACATTTTCATGTCCCTTGATATACTCTACCTTAAAATCAAACTGCATGAACTTGGCCAACAACTTTTTCTACAATTCTTTCGTCAACCTTTGATCAAGTAAGTATTTCAGGGTGCAATGATCAGTCTTCATATTGAAGTGTTTATTGAGCAAATAATGATGCCACTATTGGACAATAAAGAATAACTATTAATTCATTGGCATATGTTGATATTCTTTGTTGTTTGATATTAAGTGTTCACTTATATAGGCAATAAGATATTGATTTTGCATGAGCATACCTTCTAGTCCTTCCCCTGACGTGTCCACCTCAACCATCAATTCTTTGTTCAAATCGAGAAGTGCAAAAACAAGGGTACGTCATTAGGATCCACTCTAACTTTATTGTAGCTAACTCTAAGATCTATTTTAGTAAAAATAACTGACCCATGGAGCTTATCTAACAAATCCTCTACCAACGGAATAAGAAACTTGATTTTGAGAGTATTCCTATTGAATTCTCTATAATTCACACAAAGTTGCCAAGAAGCATCCTTTTTACCCACCATTACAATTGGGCTTGCAAAGCGACTGTAACTTTTCTAAATGACTCCAACCTTCAAATATTCTTCAACCAACTTGTTAATCACATCCTTTTGGCTCCTCAAATACTTATATGGTCTCTTGTTAACAAAGTTAGTCCCTTGCACCAATTGAGATCTATGATCATGGTTGCCTAAGAAAGGAGGTAGTTAGGTTGGTTCTTGATAATATCTTCATACTTACTGATGGAGGAGTTGATCAATAGGATTAGGGACCACAACTTGAGGGGCATGAGTCGTAAGGGATTGAAGCAAACCCCCTTCATCCTGACCAAATTGTATTAGAGAAATATGGACACCATTGCTCAATGCCTTACTCATATGTTGGTTCTTGACTATCTTCATGTTTTATCTTAACATATGCTTATTTCCTTGAAACTTGAATTCCATCACTAATTTATCAAAATTACAAACAATATATCCTAATGTCACCAACCCCTCAATACCCAAAACTAGCTCACAACAACCTAAAGGAATTAGAAAAATGTCAAAGGTAAATGTGGTTTGTTGAATTTTCCACTTAAACTCTTTAACCATTGCAGCTACCTCCAATCTTGAACCATGCGCCACCACCACTTGTATCGAGGATTGAGGTGTTATAGGACACCCCAAATGAAGTGCCACATTAACGTCCAATAAATTGTGAGTGGACCCACTATCAACAAGATGTGTAACGATTTCTTTTGTAGATAACCAGTGACCCTCGTCATTCTAAAATTAGAAACACCCATTAAAGCATTAACTAATACTTGAGGTGTTTCTTGATCATTCTTACTTCAAGAACCTTCATCTCCTTCACGTGGACCATCCTCTAATTTCACTTCCTTGTCTGTCAAGCTCTGATATTGAGAATAAGGTCGATGAGTGCATATTTTTGTCTTCATTTAATCTCTAATAATGGAATTTTACTTGATTTTCATGCTTAAAGGATTAATTTCATTAGAATTTCTGATAATTAGGTTATTTGAGCCTGTGTGATAAAAATGCCTTAAAAATTGATTTTTAGTTGCATAAATTATTCTTGGATATTCTAATATTTGTTGATGAGGCTGAAGTTAAATTTGACTTTTTAAAATTGGGAAATTAAATTGTTCAAAGTTACAAATTAAGGCCAAGATTAATAAATTCTGGAAGTACGTGTACAAAGAGATAAATGCACCCCTAGTTTCTATTTTACACACTAATTTTTCTAGTAGACCACCCAAAAACCTATTATGCATCCTTATTTTCTACTAAGTTTCACCTCTCCTACAACTCACAAATTCTAACCAACCATATGATACCACATCGTAGAAACCCTAAACATATATCTAGGCCAATCAAATTGTGCCACACCACTAATATTCTTCCACTCAAACCCTAGGCAAATTGCAAAGACAATTCTCGTGAAAGTGCGAAACAGTCACCAACAAAACCTTGATGCCGACGATGATCCAAAACACCATTACAGCGTCGTGAACCACCATTGTAGCCCTCGCCAAAGATGAAGCTTCCTTGTGCACACAAAGACACGCTAACAGATCTTTGATCCCTAAAACATGATGAAGCCACCACATATCAACCTCCACATGAAGTGAACCATGAGTGCAAATCTGGACATGAAACTTGCACCACCACGAGCTCTAGCGCCTAAAACGTAGCAAACCACACACTATGAGAACGAGACAAACATCGCGTCATTGAACCCATTTGCGGCATTGCTTCCCTCACGTTCACCACGCAACGGAAAACCTTAAGGGAGAAGAGGGATTTGCCACATTGCAATCCTTTATTGGACAATTAAAAAGTCAAATAGGTCAAAGTTTGGTCAAATGGTCAAACAAGAAGGGGTTAAAGTTCAATTATTGATATATTTGGATTTATTTGCAAATTTAGACTACAAGATTGCAAAGGGCTGATTTGAAAAGTTAATGCAAATATTAGTTGGTGATATTTTATCATGTATCTTTAAATAATTTATTTATTTAATTATATAAAAAATTATCAACCAACTATATTTGTCAAATAGTTTTAAAACTAGATATATCTCTCCAAATATTTTTAGATATTCATAACAACTATATAGATAAATGATATTTATGATTGATTTAAAGATATTTGAGAGATTTTAGCAACAAAAAAGCCCAATTCAAATCCTATATAAAGAGACCAAGGGGAAGAAATAGTTATAGAGTGTTAAGCTTCAAGCGTTGGTTCCACTGTAATCTTATTATGGATTTTGAGGTTAGAATGCAATAATTGGTTTTTTTATTTGATTATTATTGTGATTTATATTTTTCTATGCCTTTTATATCTGAATCAAGTAAAAGTAATGATTTTTACATTGTAGCAAGTTAGCACGATGTTAAATCTAAATAACATATTAATCATATGAGTTCAAGGGTTTTGTAATTTTAATTGAGGATGTACTTTGATTAAATTTAGAAACTTTCATGTGGCTGAATGAGTTTTTGCCAATGATTGAAAATGTACTTTGATTAGATGTGAAAACCTTAACTAGAATTTATCAAGAATGTACTTTGGTTAATTACATTTTTGCTTGATATTAGAGGGAAAAGAATAGACATGATTAGGCATTGTAACATTTAATTGAGAATGTACTTTGGTTAAAGTTACTATGCTTAATCCACAAAGTTCTTACTTTTAAATGAGAATGTACTTTGATTAATAGTGAGAACGTCAACAAATTAATTGAGAATTTACATTGATCAATTCGAAAATCTACAACAATAATTAATTGAGCAATAATCTTTAGTTAACCTATGATGGATCTATTTTGAAAACAACAGTGTAATCAATTTATTTTCTTTATCATTATTTTTTATATCTTTTTATCTCTATCTTCTTCTATTTTTTTTTCAGATATTATTTAACTAACCCATTTTGTAAAGTTTTTATAAGAACTAATTTGTCAAAAATCAATTCCGTGTTTGTTAGGAGACGACTTAGGATTGACTTTATCCGTACTAATTTTTTGGCTACTTTCTTAATGTCAACACTCAATTTCGTCCGGGTGAATAAATTTATTTTCAAAATAAAAATAAATAAATAAATAATAAAATAATAAAATGTGAAACAAAATTTTCTTCAAAGATTTTCCAAACTTTAATTTTAGGAAAAAAAAAAGAGAATAAAAAGAGAGATCGAAAAAAGAGAAAAAAGAAAAAAAAAGGAAGAGCCTATTTTGTTATCACACTTCTCTTCCTGAGCCCAACAACTCAACATATCTTCTACCACCTTTGTTCTGATAGAGAAAATAGTGATATGATTCTAATAATTAAAAGTAATATCTCTCCATATAATTAGAATTAATATTACTGATCTTGATTAATTTTGTGCTCTGATTTGCTTTGATTTGATCCCCATAATGTGCTGCTATCATGACCAATTCTTTCCTTATATTGTTCATTACGATTAAGGCCATGATTGCATTGAGATTGCAATATGTGAATATAAATACGTAGTCTCTCATATGAAAAAGGACCGGAAAAAAATTCTCTACACTTCTCTAATTCTTTCCCATCACCACTCCCACACACACACCTCCTTTCTTATCTCTCTTTAAAAAAAACATATTGAAGGAAGGAGGTAAAAAAAAAGAAGAAAACACTCTCTACACTCTCTCTTCCTCTCATTACCACCCACATAGACACCTCTCATCTTTATCTCTATTGGAAAAACAAA
>Ga0099823_1002044_pt1 | contig 17795 bp, 5 predicted proteins | sample CowpearedBW_FD_76831 | JGI IMG/M metagenome (GOLD analysis project Ga0099823, IMG submission 76831) | Root nodule microbial communities of legume samples collected from California, USA - Cow pea red BW | ecosystem: Host-associated > Plants > Roots > Nodule | place: USA: California | collected...
GTTAAAAAGTAATTTTTAATAAAAAAAATATTAGTAAAACATTTTATACAAATAATAAATTTAGTCTAAAAAATATTAGTAAAACAATATAAATATTAGTACTTAATTTTACAAAAATATTTATACTTATTAGTTTTAATCTTAAAAAAATGGATTACAAAAATATTTTTCTTATTAAAAGAATTGGGACAAAATTGAATCAGATACATATAAGTGGATACCAAATTGAATCAAAAAGACATATATAGGTACTAAAAAAACCAAAAAAATCACAGACTGACACGTGACACGTTGACTAACAGTGTTAGTCAACTCCGTTTGAAAGGGACCTAATTAAAGCATTTTTCAAAAGTTGGGATGCAATTGACATTTTTTTAAGAGCGGATACCAAATTGATACACTTATACCAAAATGAGTATCATCCGAATAATTAAACAATTTAAAAACTAAAAATAATATAGATCTAGAATATCAATTGAATTTCACAATTTAAATATTTTGTTTACCCATAATTATTAATATCTTTGGGATGCAATATTTATCTAGAAAAGGGTAGATTGGGAAATGGAACTAGAAAAAATTGATGATACAAGATGGATGATGGGGGAATCTTGAAATAGAGGAACCCGTGAATAAGGTATGGCCCGCACGGAGATCAACTATTCCTTTCCACTCATCAATTCTCTCTCTTTCTCTGCACAATATTGCAGACAACACTGCATCAAAATCTAACACTCACTCTTACCATAACCTCCTCTCTTATCTCTATCACTCTTCTATTTTCACACTTCAAACATTCTCTGTTGTTTCTTGTGGAGGAGGTCTCCACTATTAGACAGTCCAATATTACCTATCTCAATTATTAATTAAGGTGTAGTTTATATATCTATTACATATTTAATTAAGAAGAAACTCAACACTAATTAACATTCACATCTCAATTATTAAGGTGCGGTTAGAGTCTAACATCTTTTGAGTGACTTGACTTGGATTTCAGACCAAGAGTAATCCTAGTTCATTTTCCAAAAACATCTTATTTGGAAGCTTTTGCAATTGTGGTGATGGAGTAATTTTCACTTACACGTCAATATGTTTTTCCATGCGTGTGTTGTGTTTCACTCAGCATATGTGAAGTAAACGTTGATTTGGAACATCTCCTTCTATAGTTTATTTTATATAAGAAAAAATTTAAAGCTTTACACACTTTCGTAGAATTGACTATGCTAACGTTGATGGGTTGACTTGCCTCATCAATGTAACACTACAATTTGGTTTTTTACTTTTACTTCAATCACTCTCTTCTAACCTAATACACTACATGTATATATAAACGACAAATTTTCCTTCCGAATATTTAATCTAACTGCATATATCTATTCTCTAATTAATCTTAAACATTTTTAATTGAAAAAAGAAGAAAATATATTTATGGAGTTCCCAAGGAGGAAAACTGTTCTGTTTTTATCTGGGTAGAATACCTGGTTATGGAGTGATTAAAACCAGAAACTTTCTACAGAAAACGATAAAAGTTAGGCGCCCATCTCAAATTAGGATCTAAGTTGAGGAGTCAAAATAAATGGCCATGCTTCCATGAGCCATCATTATCTTGAAGCCAGTATTCAGGGTTCTCAACAAATTAAATTAACTAACTTGCGTGTCAATTTCTCAATTCCCTGCAAGATTTTTGGGAGAAATTAATGCAACTCAATATACATATCTCACTAGTCAAAAAAACAAGATAAACTAACGAGTTAGGTAGTAGATTATTCTTTATTGTACTGTCTTCTCGTGCAACATGTTTAAATTGAGTTTCAAGTTCATGCCTCACAAAATTAAAACAAACAATTATACCGACAAAAAAATGGTGTTAAGATTATATATAGTATATTGTTAGGAAAAATGTTGTCTAAAAATTAAGAATATAAAATATTATAATACATTCTTCATTAGATTTGTAATTAAAGTGAATCCTTTAAACAAGCATAAGCATATGATGTTGATGCCCGGAAGGAAGAAATAAAGATTAGAGCAGTTAATTTGATTCTTGGTCCATGGATTAATCTTGATTCATCCTTGAATAAGCTTTTTCTAGGGATCCTCAGGGACGAAAGAAAAATTCAGCCTCCAAAGTTATTCTCAAGTCGGTTAGAACGAGGGCCATGGAGAACTTAGTCTTCAATGCAAAACTTTAATTAACTATTAAAAATATTACATTTCGCTTCGGTCAAAGGTCGAGTCAACCATCTTGAGTCGAAGGACGAGATGGAATGGTCCAAGCCAAGGTTGAGACAAGTCATCTCTAGCCAAAATTTGAAACAGTCGTCTCGAACCGAAGGACAAGATAGGTTGACTCGAGTTAAAGGTCGGGAGATCCGAGTCAAAGGTAAAGATGGGTTGACCCGAGCTGAAGGTTGAGATGATCGGCTCAAGTTGAATGTTGAAGATCAAGACGAGCTAGTTTGGTTGAGACATATTGGTCAAGGATGAAAGTCGAGACAGACCAATTCGGACTGAAAATCGAGACAGGTCAACCTGAGTTAAAGGTTAGACAGTTCTATCCAAACCGAAAGTTGCAACATGCCAATCCAAGATAAAAGTCGGGATAAATCAACCTAGACTAAATGTCGAGACGGATCAATCTGGATCGAAGATTGAGACAGACCAATCCGAATTAAAAGCCGAGAATGATCGACCTAAGAAATGAAATATAATCGAAATCCCTGAAGATTCGAAAAGCTTGGATGAAAGGAAGGGACATTGGATTCCTAAGGATAAATACAAGAAGAAATCTAAAACTGGATATGCATGTTCGCAAAGGTCTAATTCGTGATGGGTCCTATTTCCTACACGCCAAAGGTTTGGTTCATGGAACAAATGGTTTTTGGGCATGAAATAAAGTAAGAACCTTATTCATTTTAGTCAACCAAATGGGTAATATGGCCAATTTATTTCCCTTCCTTCCATAGCTTTAGATATGGGTTTCGAATAAAGAGAGATCCAAAAGAGGTATGCAGTGTAAAAGAAAAGGGACATTTTCAAATTCCATTTCGTTAGTGGGGGTTTCCTTGCTTCACCACTTTGTGTTTTTCTCTACACACAGTGGTACAATTCAGAGGGACGTTAAATCCTTAAGAATATAATGCCAAACAATTATTTTCTGTTAAATTCCACCACCAAAATCATAATGTTAGGGAAACTGTACGGATCACCCACAAAAAAACCTATCTTCAGCACTTGTCAATTATTATTCATCATCAATATTAACACGTGACAAACTCAAAATGAATTCATTACAACTATATTCAATAAACTATAGTTTAATCTGTTTTTATTCTAGATTAATTTTCTTACAACTTCATGTAACTAATAGGTCCTACTATGAGAACGATAATGGCCATATCATTTAAGTTGTGAGAATCATTTTTCACAACCTTTTCTGGTTACTCATTCCACTCTTTTTATCCAAAATATTGATATATGTATGTCTTTTTATAATAATCATTCCCTTCGTCTCAAGGCACTTTTGGGATTTGGGTGTCTTACTAGTTATTTATTAGGGTAACAAAACAAAAAGCCAGAAAGTGCCCACGTCACAACCCTACTCAAATCAACCTTAATCAGAATAATATTCCTTTGTTACTTTTCCCTACACCATTCTCATTCCTTCTTTAACAAGGAAAAGGTAAATTTTTCATCTCTCCTTTATTCTTAATAAAATACAAAAATAATAGAATGCGAGAAAGTATTACAAGACATACAATATCATTAATAAAGAGGTCAATTTAAATAGTGTGATATGATATGAAACTTTTGTAATTCTGTTTCATTCGAAATTTATACATGCTCTTCCTCTCTTGTTTTTTTATTGTACGATGAATACCATGTATTTAAAAATGGTCATTAGTTAACTGTTATTTCAGATACATATTAAATTAGTTGCAATGTTAACAATTCAAATTTTATAATATATTTACATCTAGGAAGATTTTGCCTAACCACCATTCTGATATGAGAGTTAGTCTTCCAACTTTATTTAAGTATTTTGTATAATAATTAGAATTAGAATTAAATATGTTTTTAGTTTTAAAATTTTATATAAAAAATTAAAATTCGTTTTTATCTAAAATTTTAATGCATTTTGATTTCTAAATTTTAAAAATAATAGATATGATTCTTTCAATTCAATTATATTAAATATTTTTTATATGTCAAATACATTTTGTAATTAACATTAAAACATATTAAATGTTGTGTTAAACTCAAATATTAATATAAAATAGGTTTGACACATCAAATTTTTTTAATTAATTAAGTTAAAAGTTTATATTTATTCAATTTTAAAATTTAAAAACTAAAATATATGATAAAGTTTCACACGATAAAACATATTTAACACTCGAAATTATTATAAAGTGAAAAATGATAAAGAAGAAGAGAAAATATATAATGACATGGGTGAAGATACTTTCCAGTATTTGCGCTGCTGCAGTGCCACACTCTATGATCAATCTCTAACTCTCTCTCTCTCTCCACACTTTCCACCCAAGTTTTTCTTCAATTTTATATATAATAAAAAGTAAAATAAATGATTTTGGAAGTGTTTTGCATTTTGTCACCTCCCTACATAGTCTGCCACTGTCATCATCACCCTTTCTTCTGGTCTCTATTATTTACAATATCCAGACACATAATGCAACTTATATTTCTCTCTTCGTCTTCTATCCCCAAAGAGTCTCTTTTTTTCAAAAGAAAAGAAGAAAGATGCCAAGTCCTATTTGGGAATTGAGATTGTGTTAGGAAATTAAATATCTTCTGCTTTTGATTGCATGCTGGATTCTCTTGATCAATTCCACACTTACAAAGAGAGAGAAAAGAGAGAGATGTGTCTGAAATAGTTGTGCAGAGTTGCTCAGACAAGCAATCCATGGCTTAGATAGATAGCGACTTGGAAAATAACCCACCACCCCCACACCACCACCATCATCATCATCATCATCTAACCTCTCTTCACGAGATTAATTTACCTTTCTTTTTACCACAAACACAGAATCAATTTTATATTCCTTTCTCTTTCTACATGTCTCTGCCACCTCACTACCATGCTCCCTCCTCAATAAGTTTAACAATTTTTGCACTTGTACCTCAGCTACCTTACCATCTTCTTCGTCTGTTCCGAGGTGCAAAAGTGCCTCCTTCTCGAACCAATATAGCAAATAGCTAGGATTTCGAAAACAAACAAATAAACCGAGACAAGAGAATATAACATCGTATCTCGCTTTTCTTCTTTTTCTCTCCCACCCTGTTGGAGGTTTTCTTCAAACCCAATATGTTCCCCACGGCTATTTCCAATTCAACTTCTTTGTCCGAGGATGCCAGTGTTTCTTCTGGTACAAAAGTTCAGGACCTGGGAGGACTCACTCACGCCCTTTCTAACATTTCTCCTCAACAACCACCTCAAAAGATCAAGAAAAAGAGAAGCCTCCCTGGAAATCCAGGTACACTTCCTCATCAATTCATATTTAATTCTCGACTTCTTTCAACCCTCTCTAACATGCATATTACCATTTCATAAGAGTTTGAATTTTTTGTCAATTTCAAAACTTGTTCGGGTTAGTGATCTGTCAAGCATATGTTTCGGTTGATGAGTTTAAATTAATATTAATTGATGATGGTGTGTGTGTTTCAGACCCAGATGCTGAAGTGATAGCCTTATCTCCGAAGACCCTTTTGGCTACTAATAGATTTGTTTGTGAGATCTGTCACAAGGGTTTCCAGAGAGATCAGAACCTGCAGCTCCACAGGAGGGGCCATAACCTCCCATGGAAGCTGAAGCAAAGGAACAGTAAAGAGGTAAAAAAGAAAGCTTACGTTTGCCCTGAACCTTCATGCGTTCACCACAACCCCTCCAGGGCCCTGGGGGATCTTACAGGAATCAAGAAACACTACTGCAGAAAGCATGGAGAGAAGAAGTGGAAATGTGAAAAGTGCTCAAAGATATATGCGGTTCAGTCAGATTGGAAAGCTCACTCAAAAACCTGTGGTACTAGAGAATATAGATGTGACTGTGGAACCCTTTTCTCCAGGTAATAATTATCATGCTCACAGTTTAACACGATCATGCTTTGGTATTCATGTTTTACTTAAATTGAAACCGATCCAATCTACCCTTTCCTTCATTCACTTCTTAAATAATGATGGGTTTGGCTTCATTTCCATTTTAACTTATTAGTGTTCATACAATCACACGTTTAAAAGAAAAACATGTTTCATAATATATCAGAAGGCATATATCTTTAATATTTCTAGTGGATCTTTGGTTTTACACGAGAAGGGTAAGCACTTACCATGGAATACAAGAATAGCATTCACAGGTAGCACGGAAGTGGGGCAACATGCTTCTATGTCAAGAGAGATTAAACCTTACTTATCTCTGAATCCTAAAACTTCCAAATGAATATGCGGCAATGACCAAAAAAGGCACAATTCACGTATCTTCTGTTTTATCTACTGTGTAGTCTGTGACTCAACAGCAACCTTGAATCTTTAATTATTTTTCAAAAAACAAAAAAACATGTGATGCATGCCCATACATGAAGGGCAAGATAATGATGATATATTACTATTTCTTCATTATTATCTCCATGGAAAAGTTTAGTTCTTTAGACTATACAAAATTTTCAGTGTGTCAGATAGTGCTAAATTGTCTTCTAGAATATATGTAATCTCTCTTTCCCTCTTTATGTACATTTGCGCGTGTGCAAGTGGCTGCATACTCAGAAAATGATGATGGAGATTTATTTGTCTACTAAAAAACCAATATGAAAGAAACAATTGGTGATGATTTCTGACTTTCTCCTTCTCTTAATTTTGTTTTATTGAGAATGCTGTGCATTGTTTCTCTCAATTTTCATCATTGTGAAATCTGATAAATCTGCAAAATTATCAGATATGCCAAGTTGCTTTCTTTATCCTTGCTTCATCAGTGAGTAATATACACCCGGGATCGACTTCAATTCCATATTTTTCTGTCTTGCATTGCATGAGAACTAGTTTCCAAAGGCTCTAAAACATCAAAACAATATATGCACCCCCTACAAGCAATAAGCATCAACACTAGGAGCCAATATATATACAAATAAATTATACTTTGTCTATGTTTTTTTTTTCTTCATGCACCAAAGCATAAGCCTGTGTAAGTCGGTATATAGTCATTTCTCTCTCCTACTTTAATTTTGACCAAATGAGGACATAATATCTCCTTTGGTTCAAGCCTTTGACACTTCATTTCCACCCTGTGGACTCGCTCTCCCATGCATGATATCCCAAAATAAAATGTTCCCAGCATTTTTTTTACTTGTTAATGTATCTCTTTCAGAAAGCCTTGTTAATGCTAACTTAAAATAGACACCACCATTCACATTCACATACCTCACTTTCAAATAAAACCCAAAACAATGCAATAGTTCTCCTACTAATTCACGCCTTTCACTCACCGGTTTCTGTATTTTTCTAATGCTTTATATATGTTAATGCAGGATAGCAACTTTATCTCACTCTAAATTAATAAAATACTCTGATCTTGTTATTGGGTCGGGAACATAATACACATTTTCATGTTTTATGATGTGAAACCGCAGGAAGGACAGTTTCATAACTCATAGGGCATTCTGTGATGCATTGGCGGAAGAAAGTGCAAGACTATCAGCAAATCAATTAGCAGTAGCACCCACCACCACGACAAACCCATTCCAATCCCTCTTTCTTTTCCAAACCCAACAACAGAACTTCCAAAACCACCATATGACCAGCTTCAACCAATGGGACAGTTCTCAAGAAAACCCTAACCCTAGCAACATTGCCACTTCCCTCCAAATCAAACCAGAATCTCAAACTTTCCACAACCCCACTCTCTCTTCACTTCTCCAACACCAAGAGCAGCAACACCCCAACAAGGGCATGATAGCCTCACCCTTCGGGAACCTCCACGTGCCCTCACAAGCCTCCAGCTCTGCCACGTCAGCATACATGTCAGCCACTGCGCTGCTTCAAAAGGCTGCAACCGTTGGAGCCGCTGCCATGACGGGCCCAGGCCCTGCTGCTGTTGGGCCTCGGAGCGCAATGGGTCACGTGACTCAGCTCGGCGCGGGCGAGTTCGGAACAGCGAACCAACTCGACCCGGTGGTGGTGCCGGATAGCTACATGAGAGGGTTCCCCGGTCGTAGCCTCAAGAGTGACCGTCTCACTAGGGACTTCCTGGGACTCACGGCAGAAGCTAACGGCGGAGTTGACGGCGCCGCGGTTGACGTTAGCAGGAACGTGAAGGATATGCTGACGTTCGCAGGAGGTGTAGAGTACCACCAACCGCTCCGTCAGCATCACCACCACGCGCTTCTCAAGCCCCAACAAGGCTTCGGTTTCCTTGAGACAACCACTGCCCCCGAGACGTGGGGGAATTGTTGACGCAGACAATAAAATAATTCCATGTCACGAGGGTAAAATAGGCAACACATTTTGCTATAACAACCCTCACCCTTGACTTTGGTTTTAACACCTTACATTTTTTTTCTCAACCTCCTTTTAGACTTCTGGGACTTTCGTTTTAATGTGTTCTCTCCATTTAAATCAACTCACCATGCTTTAGTTCAATTTTTCATTTTCCTGAATATTAATATATTCGGCGTTTTGATAGTTAGAAATTTTGTTGCATACGTAATTAAATATAAAGCCTGTTTCTGACACTTGACGAAGAAGTAGAACGAATGAAGGGTTGTTTTGTTGAAGATGTTAAAGAGAATTATGCAGTTTTGTTTTGATGAAGTTTAGTGGCCTGGTAATGTTACGTGGATGATAGATTGGAAAAGTAGAGACAAAGTGTGTGGTCTGTGTGCGTGCATGAATGTGTTGGTGGCCTGGCCCTCTTTGTCAGTATGCAACAGCAAAAATGTCACATGCAATGCAAACGCAATAAAATTACTGTTAAGTTTTTTGTTGTTATCGCTGCCTATGTCCTATCTTTATCTCCATACCTTTTCATCTCAGTTACTCCCTCTCTCTCAACATTCAAATTTTCATTTTCACCTCATTTCATAATTGATTTTATAACAAAATGTTGTGTATAAATAAATAAAATTTGTTTTCTCTTTTCAGTACTTGTTTTATTGGCAGACCGTTGAAAATGAAACAGTGATGGTGGAGAGAAGATGAGGCAGATGAGCATGTCACTTATGTCGGATAGTACTTACGTTAGAGACTTTATGTCATTTTCTCTTCTTTACACTATCGATTATCCATATGTACCCCTATTTGACTACTTGTATGTATATGTGTGTCTGTATATATATAAAAGAAGATTGAATACACATAATCTCAAGAATTTCAGTGACTGAAAGAGGAAGATCATGGCATGACCAATACAGAGCACAGATTAAGATTCGTTAGGGTTATTGGGAAGCAAATTTCTTTGTCTTGAGGTTCAACAAGCAGACAATAATGGAGTATGTCTCTGTTATTGACTTTGAGATTAACAGTGAAAACCCTGCATTTGTTATGTGAAATCCTGCGCGCATGGTTTGTTGACTACGATGGTGGTTAGCTATAGGCTGCTAAGTAGTCCTTCAAGCTCACCAGTTAGCTCTTAGTTCTGTACCTTTTTCTCTTTCCACCTTCTTCTTCACAAATACAATGTTACAGATTATCTTCTCTTCGTTATTAAATGTACTGGAAGATATATTGATTTTTATCTGAATCGACTATTTTTAGATTTTTCATTTTGGGTTTTAACTTTAATGGATATCGGATTAGATATATAGTTGAAATAATAAAAGAAAATTAGCATAGGAATTGATGCTTAACTTCTGGTGTATAATTTGCACTGTTAAATCAACCATTGCTCATGACCCACTGATATTTTAAAAAAAAAAAAATCGAAGCTTAAACCATATTGACCGGATTTGCAGTCAAACAATGATTTGAATCAATTTGTATTTTTCTTCAAAGTGGTTTGGTCTATCATGTTGTCGTGTTGATCCTGGTGACCCTCAATTGAATACTCATAATAAATTTTGTTTTTTAATGTGAACAATCATGATAAACTTACTTAAAATATCATGTATATTATTACTCGACTATGATTTAAAATAATGATACTTTTACTATTAAATTTTAATAACATTATCTTATAATATGAGATAATATCTTTTAAATAATTTTGAAATATTAAGAATGAAAAAATGAAAAACAATTTAGAAAATAATACTTAAGATTACAAAAGAAAATTGTGAAAAAAAATCATTTTCCTTTAAAATATCAAGTTGAAGCAGATTTGAAAGATGTCAAGTATTTAAGATTTTTTAAATCAGCTTAAAAAATGCTGTCATTGTTGTGGACTTTCAAATCCAAGGATTAAAAAGTAAATATTGAAAATGACGAGGTATTTGAAATGCGTGTTAAATTAATGTTTGAATAGCAAACAAATTGTAGAATATTTTTGCAGAAAGTAGTTATTAATTTAGGTATCAATTGATTGTACGGCAAAGTGTTTGATTTAGTTTTTGGAACAAGGTCAGACCACATATATCCATTCTTTTAGAACGAATGTTTCGGTAACTTCTATCTATATAATTTTCTTAAAATATATTTGAAAAATACATCGATATTGGTTAACGAATATATATTATAATCAGCAAGTAAAAACATTTTTGTAATACTTGGTAAAATTGTATGTGATTTTCTTTAAAGGTAGAAAATATGAATTTAATTTTCAGCGGAAAAGATTATGGAGTCAGACGTAACTATTTGCACTGCTGGCATGTATCACGGGGTAAGTACTTTGCATTGAAATTGCAGAAGGGACGTTACATGTTTTGTTTTGAAGTTGGAAGTTGGATATAGAATGAGTTTGAAGAGATTTTTGTAGCAGTGGACCACTTTTGGCTTTTATTTACTCCATTAGACTCATTAAAGAATTATTTTCCACACCAGACTGAATACTGTGCATGGAGAGAAATAGCCCCGAGAGCTGAATTTGCTTGTTGGTTTCTTGCCGCCGGCTCCATTTTTTCCACTGGAATTTGGCTCTTCCGGAGTTAAATTTTAGGAGGGTTTATAATTTTATATACCAGGATCTGTAACTAAAGGGAAAGAGATCGAGCAACAGATAAAGGAAGATTATTATTAATTACTACAAAATAACGACTACAATACAAGCTATTAAAGTAGACTTATTATTACTAACAAGTTCCTTAAACTTATGGTGCTTTAGGAAGCAACGTAAGTTTATTCAGAAAATATTTGAAAGAAGGTTTAGATAATGATTTAATGATAACGTCAATTTCAAGTTTATGATTGAAGCGTGTGTATATATATATTTTTGATGATATTTATGGAGATTAAAGGGTAAGTGTTATTGTTTTTGTTAAGTTGAGAGATGAAATTGTGTGACATGCTTATCTGATCAAGTTGATAAGTTTTGTCTTTGTGATTGAAGAATGTCTAATTGTAGACACATCTTGAGTCACTTCATTTATCTAATGCAGGTCTAGGTCAAATCTTATATAATGACATATGTGTAACACGTTTATTCAATAAAATTGATAAGTCTTGTTTAGGTGGTATGGTACATGTTAAATTCTTAACATGTGTCTTGAGTCACCTGATCTATCTAACACTCAGGATTAAGTTTTATCTAATGTGATACGTCTATCTAATAAAGTTCACAAGTTCTATTTTTTTTTTTTTTTGTGACAAAATGCAAACCCAACTATTTACACACGAGTTACTCCATTTACCTAACCTATGTTTCCCCATGATCTCACAAGAGCACAATAAGTAAGGTTTTCGAAACACTGAACAAAAACACTCATGAAATTATCGAGGTTGATCCTCCTCTCCGATGCCAACATGGGTAATTGTTTTCTCAGGTTGTTTTATGCAATTCATTTATAATTTGTAGTTTCTTTACGTCCAATTCTTTTACCAACTAAATTTTCAACAATTGGAACATACAAGAAGACAGAAACATTTGTTTTTTTACCACTATAACATAATCGGAAAGGACAATCCCAAGAAAGCACAATAATTGAATGAAATCCTAAGAAGACAAATGAACTTTTATATTTGACAATAGCCGACGGTACGGATTACTAATGTCATTGTGCATCGAGTCTTGAAGAAAAATAATTTCCACTAATTACTTATTTTGAAAATTAATTTCTTTGTTCAAACAAAAAATAATATGATCTTTTCAATTTCAATTATTTTTTAAATTCTATTCTGATTTTCTTAATTTTGTTCTTACATTCAAAATTTTATTTATATTTCATTATTTTAATTGATTTAAAATTTAATTAATTAATTAATTAATTTAAAGTTTAAATTGTATTTTTATAAATCTTATATGTGGTACTCCATGTTTATTCAAAATTTATTTCCACCTATTATAATAACAATTAAAAAAATATATTTTTAAAATTTCTATATTTTTTATATTTTCAATTTTTATACTTTTCCAAATAAAAATTTCTATTTAATTTTAAAACACGTATACCCTTTTAGAATTTCACGGTCAGGGTTGAATTCCAACTAGAACTGTCAAAATGAGTTAGAACACGCGAGCCAACCCGGCTCATCACAGGTTCTGGTCGGATTAGCTTAAATATTTTTTACAAATTTCAAAACGGGTTGATTTTTGACCCGGCTCATTTAGAACCCGGCTCATCCGGATTGAACCCGTGGTGAGTCGGGTTGGCTCACCAACCCGCAGATAAAAGGGTCACACAAGTGTTTTTATTTTTTTTATTAAGTTGGGCTTTACATTTGGGTCATGTTAGGTTATTTTTTTATCCAACACATAAATAATTTTTATTTTTTTTATTTTGGTTTGTATTTGGATTGTATTAAAGTTTATTTAGATTTTAATTAGAATTACAATTTATTTTTGACTGAAAAAAATAAAAAAATAATAATTTTTTAATTAAGTGAACTCGTGAGCCAACCTGTTTAACCCGCCAACCCGTGGTGGGCCAGGCCGGGTTCAAATTTTTTGGCTCGCTAAAAAGTGAGCCGGGTTGGGTTGACTCACTAAATCATCAACCCGTGGTGGGTCGAGCCGGGTTACCCGTTTTGACAGCTCTAATTCCAACATGTCAATCCACAAATTATCACTTAAACTATCATTAAAATTTAAATAATTAAATACAAATACATTAAATACTGAAAATCATCCATTTAAATTTGAATATTTAAACACAATAAAAATAATAATTTTCATTTCAAATATCTTATTTACAAAAATTACAATTAATCACATTAGTAAATAACAATATTTTTCAAATAATCATTATTTTGATAACTAAGTCCCTTAAGTTATGTTATTTTTCATTTTTTTTTTACTAAACATTTCAAAACATTAATTTCACAACAAAAAATCCTAATCACAATTTTCCCTTATTTATACCTATTTTATATTTTTTTTTCCTAAATTTTTTCCACTACAACTTTCAAAAGAAATGAAAAATCAAACAAAATTTTATAAAATCACTCATCCACCATCTCTTAGAAAATTGAAAATCTGCTAGAATTCGACTTTCGAAAACTGTGACAGGAAAAGTTTGATCACAGTACAAAATCATACTCCATTTTCGTTTGCCTGGGAAAGGAAACAGTTTCCATATGTAACCATGTTTAAGTCTACTTGGATGAATAAAATTTGAAAGAGGAAGATAAAAAAACAAAAGTAGTCTTATACTGGAAAAAATTATGATTTCTCTCCACGCACAGTATTCAGGTCAAATGATGGAAATAATAATTCAATGAGTCTAATGGGAAAAATAAAAGCCAAAATAATGAGCCACTGCTGCTGGAAAAATTTCGAGCTTAACTTAATGTAATTATGTGAAAGACAATTACATTCGATTTTGTTGGAAAATGTCACCTGTCTAATTTTTTTCTCAATCTTATTTATTCATATTTTATCTCTCTTTTCTAATTTTTATCGCATTTATCAATTTCTTAGGCTTGTCGGAGTGGAATTTCAACCCTGTAATGATTGTGATATGGTAGGATTTTTTTCATCTAAATGTTTGGAGCAGAATTGGCAGCAGCAGATGCTCTTCTACAGGTGCTGGTGATTATGATTTTTAGACATTATTTGGTAATAATTTTGAGGTAATCTCTGTCTGGAAGCAAATAATGAAGATTGTCCAGCTTATGTTAAAAAACTGATACTGTTTTGGATGCCAGAGGTTCCTACTGTCTACGCCATCTAAGAAAACATGCTGGCCATTATGATTTGAAGTTCACAAAAAGTTTCTTTTGTGAATCATTATAAGGAGCAGAACAACTCATCTATGCTATGCTGTGCTATCAGTGTAAAATTCAAATCCTAGCCTGTGAGTTTTTTAAGCCTATTATAAAGGGATGTAGTTATCATCATCTAACCAATTAACATAATCATTTGAATTTAATAAGAATTTTGAGTTCGAGTTTCGAATTTTATTCAGAATGTTTTTATTCGATCAAAATATGACTATCCAGCTAAAAAACAGAAATTATAATGTCCATCCATTGCATATGATATGATGGTAAAAACATATGGGTTTAAGTTGGAAGTTAATTTACAATTTATATAAATAAGAACAAATCTTATAAAGGGTGAGTTTCTGAACTTCTGGTGTGGTTGGTTCATCCTCCATGACAGTGGTTGATTGATGCACAATCCTTAACAAACTACGATATAGCTAAATTGCGAAATAGTGGGCACATAATAATTATTGGTCAAAGCATCGGTCAATGTTGCAGATGATATCAATTGTTCCATGATAGAAATCAAATAAACCGAATAATAATAACGTTTGGACTTGTGTTACACTCTTAAGTAAAAAGAGTTACATCTTGATGATAGTTACAACTTTCAACCTAGTGGAAGTGTTCAATTCTAACAGCCAAACTTCAAGAAATTCTTTTCCTCGTTGCTTTTTCTTTAGGGAAAAAATGGAGAGTTTCGAAGAATTGGAGCCTTTTGTAAAGAGGATCCAAATAAAACCTGCATTAATTTATAAGCGTGAGTGTCTATATATATCTATGTGTATCTGTGCAGAGTGTGAAGGTGGTCCATGGCGCATAGGGGGTACTCAATTAAAAGGGAAAAGAAAAGAAAAAGAAGAGGAAAAAAATAAATAAAGGGAAAGATAAATGTCAACGGTTGCTCAATGGAGCTTTGAATTGAAAGTTCTGAATCACAATTCCCAGCAATCTTTCGTGTGTGTCCTTTATCAAATTCTGTGCACATCGCAGCCTTTGATGAGCAACTCTTTACGAATGCACTTCAACATAATGCAATAATTTGCTGTGTTTTCAATGAACCACTGAGTTATCAACCTAACCTAAAACTATCAAAATTTTCATTTTATAATTTCCCAAAGGATCACCACCTTGCCTAGCTTATCTCTCGAAATCTCCTCTAAATGGAGTTCTATTTTACAGATGAAGAGAGTTGGACATAACTACTAAAACTCAAAAGATTCTTAAAAAAATATGCATTAAGTAATGGTTCCATGATGAATGAATTAACCTAGAGTAACAAAAAGAATGGAAAAAGTTTGTAGTGATTAAAATTGAGTATGTTGAGTGGAAGAGAGGTGGTGAAAAAGAGTCTGGGGATTAACGAAAGGAGAAGGTTTTATGGTCTATGAATCCAAGCTTTTAGAAAGGATAGTTATAAGTTGCAGGGTTAAGGTACAATACATCCCATTTGCCTTCCAAAAAACTGCCTCTTTTCATATCTCTCTGTGCCACAAAGAGACAAACCAAAAGCCTTCGCTTTTTCCTCTCTCTTCTTCTTCTTCTTGCATGTCATCTTCCACTACCAAATCTCATTCAACTATCCCTTTTCTTTTCTAATTCTAATAATTACCAATGCCATGCTTCTTCCTTCCAATACTCAACAGATATGACAGAAACACAAGTTGTCATGAAATGCCACTATGAGGATGGTGATATTTTTGTCCTGGACCTTTACACAAGTTGATTGCCTTTTTTTTCAATTTGATTAGTTTGGTTTATACAATTTATATATAACTGTGTATTTGGCTGAAGACTAAGAAAATCTTACTATGCAACTGCATATTCTCTCTGGTGTACGAAAGAGCAACTAAAGTCTCAATACACATGCAGAGCAACCAATGCAAAGATTCATGCACTGAAATGATGACATGGTAGAGAAAACTGAAAAAGGAAATATGCCATTGTCAAACTATGCATTGAGGTAATCTGTCCCTCTCAGGAGAAAAAAAAAAGACAACAACACGGTTCAAAATTGTCTATATCAGTTGATACAAGAAAGCGTAAACAGCTTGCTCGGTCAGAAAAACACCCAGAATTTGAATGCAAATTGAAAAGGACATGCATACGGAGAATGTCATAAATGGTAAGGTTAAGTGTTCAAAAGGAAACATAATGAAGGACAAAATGCCAGAACAGAAGCCAAAATTAACAGAATATTGAGACTTAAATAACACAATTCTTTCTATGCAGATGTGGCACATATTAGAAGCATTGTATTAGCCTATGTCCTTATAATTCTGTTTTATGGTTAGATAAGCTGTAATAAGAACTAGAATGAACATAGTTTCTTTGAACTCGTAGTAGTGTTTAATTTCACATGGTGAAGTATCTGAATTCATTTTGCGTCTTCTAAAAAACCTGATTTCGGAAAGGATGATATTTGGTTATTGCTACTTTGATTTGTCACGAAAGTTCAAACCTTCATCAGACTAAAAGTAATAACAAACATAGTTTTTGCACTAGGATAAAACATTTGCACTTTTTGGATCATGTTTTAATACATCATACAACACAGACATTCATATTAAGCAATCTCTTAACTTTGTGTCATTTATGTTAGAAATTGAGATTTTTTGCCCATCATTTTATAAAGCCTTTTTTTTGTCAGCGTCATTTTGTAAAGTTTGTCAGTTTTTTCTTTTAAGTTTGGTTGTAGTTTGTCATTCAATTAATAGTTTCATAATTTTAGCTAACTATATGCATGACATATTTTGAAGTATTGTGTTTGTGGTTACGTCATAATTCTTTGGTTTCTTTTTTTAAAAAAAAATGTGTTGGTGGATAAACAAAAAAGAAAATATACTTCGAGAAAATGTCTAATTAATGATCAATTTAAATAACAAAAAATAATTAATTATTATAGTGACAAATTTAAATATCAATTTGTAAATTAAAAATTATTGGTAACTAACAAAATTTCTAAATTGGTCTCTAAATTTGGTCATTGTATGAATTTGTCTCTAAATTGATCATTTACATTAGCTATCAAGTTTTAACTACAATGAGTTTCTAAACGGGTTCTAAAATACTTATTTTATTGGTAGTTAAAATTTTGGTAACTAATGTTAATGGTTACTTTAGAGAACAATTCATATAGTGACCAAATTTAGAGATCAATTCATAAACTATTTTAGTTACAAATAATTTTTAATTTAAAAATTGATATTTAAATTTATCGCTATAATAATTAATTATTTTTTATTCCTAAAATTGATCATTAGATATTTTTTAATAATGATATTTATAAATTATTTTTTGTCACTATTAGATAGTATTAAATCTTTTGCTGTATAAAAAAAAAATAAACCCTTTAATTGAGATTAAGTGGACAGAAGTAAGCAAGTCAACTACCTGCAATTGCGGTCAGTCTCGCTACCTCTTTAGTTGCCGCCCCCTACTTGCTTGCTCATTCGCAATTACTACAAAGTCGCCCCTCTCTCTAAGGGGGCTTATGA
>Ga0099823_1002055_pt1 | contig 17767 bp, 8 predicted proteins | sample CowpearedBW_FD_76831 | JGI IMG/M metagenome (GOLD analysis project Ga0099823, IMG submission 76831) | Root nodule microbial communities of legume samples collected from California, USA - Cow pea red BW | ecosystem: Host-associated > Plants > Roots > Nodule | place: USA: California | collected...
TTCATGGTGCCGAAGACGGTGGTGTTCAAGGAGGTGCTGCCGAAGACGCCGACGGGGAAGATTCTGAAGCACGTGCTGAGGAAGGAGGCTCAGGGTATGGGGTCCTTGGCTACGCGGAGTCGCATGTAGAATACGATTTGTATTGTACTAAACAAGTATTGTGGGGTTTGGTTTGGCGTGTTTCACCTTTTTTGGGGTGAGTTAAGCTTCTTGAGTCGCCAGATTTTATTTTGTTAATTAATTACTTTTAATTAAAAAAACGACCAATTTTATTCCTTAAAATTGAAAAGCTTTGGTCTTAAACTTGTTAAAATTTGGTGTTTAAGTATCAATGTCACTTAAGAATAAGGATAATGATACCTATGTATGTGGTGGAACACCTGACAAAAGCATTTAATTTACATCTTGCCACGTTATGTGAAACAGCAAAGTTATGAAAATACTCAAATAATTGTATGCTCAACTACCCTGATTTCATGCGATAATAATATGAATATAATTCATTTTATTTCGTAAACAATTAATTATTATTAGACATTTTAATAATGTAATATTAGTCAAATGATAAAAATCAGATATTTTAATAATCTAGCGATAACATAATGATATTTGCTATAGTCGTATCCATACTTGCTTAACACAGATGATAAATAAATCGATCCGTGGGTAGTTATGGAATTTGCTTTCGATTTCACAGGAAATCTCCTAGCTGGATAGGAATGACGACAAAATATATAAATTTTGTATGTTATCTTGATTACAAAATATTGCCTCTGGTATCAATTGTGGAGGTTGAGTTATAATTAAATCGTGACTTGAATCGTTATATTTTCAAGTAAAAATAGTTACATTCTGACTAATAGTTATAATTTTTGATCAAGTGGTAAGTGTTCGACCTAACAAGTGGTATCAAGAGCTATAGTTCGGTAGGATTTTTTCTTAGTATGCTATGTGGTTGCAGTGTAATCTAATCTTCCACATTAGAAAAGATTAATTCCTTCTTGTTGGAGAATCATCCTTGGTTGCTGAAGTTGCAATGAGAAATTTGATGTAAGGATCATTGTTAGTGTTGTGTTGACGTGATGAATATGCAGTTGGGTTCGTGGAGGTGCATGGATTGAATCGTGTTGGATCTATAGTGGAGTTCGCGTGTGGCGAGATGATTGTAGATTTGTGAAGGACGTCACAGTTGGTGTTCACATGGTCTAGTGAGTGATGTACGATGAAGATCTGATATGTGTTAGTGACGGTTTGCAACATGTGCGTGGAGGAAATGTTTTGCGGTTTACAAATCTATTTCAACAAGAGTCAATGGAGGTGCAACGTCGACAGGTGTTGCTTCTCCGGCAAGAGAGTCAGACGACACGGTGGCTGCAAAGTGCAAATGTTTGATCTGTGGCTTCTCTCAATGTTTGGTGGTTTTGCGTTGTGGGTTGCGGCATGGTTTTGACGAAGGGTGAACAATGTTTATGCACAGGCATTGGCTAATATTTATGTAAGGTGTGTGGTGATTATACACGAGCATTGGTTAGCATTGATGTATGATGCATGGAAATTCTTGGGATGACTTAATTTGGAGTGAAAATTCTTTGAATGATTTGATTCCAAGTGGAAATTCTTGGGATGGTTTAATTCCAAGTGGAAATTCTTGGGATAGTTTGATTCCAAGTGAAAATTCTTTGAATGGTTTGATTCCGAGTGGAAATTATTGGGATAGTTTGAATCCAAGTGGAAATTCTTGAGATAGTTTGATTCCAAGTGAAAAATTCTTGGGATAGTTTGATTCCAAGTGGAAATTCTCGGGACGACTTGGGTGGAGAATGTTGGGCTAATGAAAATAACTCATCTTGAAAAGTCCTACATCGCTTAGGATAACCAAGGGGATAAATGTTAATGACTATATAATGGACTTTAAGTCCATGATGTTCCTTGCCCCAATCAAACATAATTTAAGCTTGTATTTGACTTTTCTTGTACTCCTGTAGCATAGTGTTGTAAGGTATGGGTTTAATTCTTGCTTTGGAGAGTGTGGGTGTACTTGGGGTCAAAGGGCATGAGAGGGTAGTCTATGTGTTGTGCAAATTTTCACAGTTTTATTTTATTCTCAGGTGGTCGTAGTTTTCTTCGATTTTAGGGTTGTCACGTTATATTCTCATGTTCCTTGTTTTTATCTTATTTATCTTTTAATAGGGTGATTCTTGGAGGTAAAGACAGTAATATTCTTAATTGATGATACATTTTTTCCAACACAAAATATACATAATAAAAATAATGGTTAAATATGTTTTTGGTCTTTTAACTTTTAGAAAAAATTAAAATTAGTATTCCCTTAAAACTTTGACTCAATTTAGTCCTTCAATTTTAGAATTGCGTGAATTTAGTCCTTTGAGTTAAATTTTGCTAAGTTTATTTGACGTTTCAAACACATTTCTCAGTTAATATTAGACCGAAAATGTATCAAACATTGTAAACAACTCAAATGCATCATGAAATGTGTTTTTGAAATATTAAATAAACTTAAAAGAATTTGGTTAAGAGGACAAAACCCACACAATTATCAAGTTAAGAAACTAAATTCGACAAAATTTCAAAGAAAGACTAATTCCAATTTTCAATAAAAGCTAAGGGACTAAAAACATATTTAATCCTAAAACAAATAGCCAACATACAACTTAATTGTACGTGAATATATTGTTAAAATGATATGACCAATCTTCTTAAACCAAGAGGGAAGTGAATTGATATTTAAAAGTAGGCTTAAATACCTTTTTGGTCCTCATTTTCGTAGTATTTGTTGCGGATGGTCCTCATTTTGACAAAATGTTTAAAATGGTTCTCATTTTTACCGAATGTTTAAAATGATCCTCATTTTCGCAATTCATGTTTTATTTGGTCCTTTTTACTGTAACGCCATTTAAATCATTAACGGAGCATTGTACAGGTGGCACAATTTGTATTAGGGTGTGTTACTTATACTGTACATATGACTAATTAACGTTAATTTTTAAATTTAGGGTAAATTTTGCAATTAGGGAAATTTCTTCATTTTCGTCTTTCTTGAGCTCGGATTTGCAGAGAAAGCAGCTAATACTTGTCATTTCATCATTGGATTGCATTTGCAGCTAATATTTTGCATGAGACATCTGTATGCAAATTTTAGAAAAAGATTCTCTGGCAAAAATTAAAGATACTCATGTAGAAGGCTGCTAGGAGCACACACCCAACAGTTTGGGAAAGAGTGATGTTAACAATTAAGAGTTAAATATTGATGCTTATAGATATCTTATTGCTATACCTTTGCAATTCAATGATGAAATGACAAGTATTAGCTGCTTTCTCTACAAATCTGAGCTCAAGAAATACGAAGATGAAGAAATTTCCTAATTGCAAAATTTCTCCTAAATTGAAAAATTAACGTTAATTAACCATATGTACAGTACACGTAACACACCCTAATACAAACCGTGTCACCTGTACAATGCTCCGTTAATAATTTAAACGGCGTTACAGATAATGACTAAATAAAACACAAATTGCGAAAATGAGGACCATTTTAAACCTTTAGTAAAAATGAGGACCATTTTAAACATTATGTTAAAATGAGGATCATCTACAACAAACACTACGAAAATGAGAACCAAAAAGGTATTTAAGCCTTAAAAGTATTTGCCTAATTTTATCTTTTCAGAAGTAGTTTAAAGCTTGTTAACAAATGTAATTGGATGCTCAAATATTGGATTCTTTATACCATATCAAAATGAGGTAAAGGAGAGATAGAACAAACAAACACAATAATTTATATGGTTTGATTCCTTTGAATCCACATTCAGATTATCCCTAACAAACTTATTAGTTAGAGAATTTTTTTAGTATGTCTCAAAAGAATTATAAAATTAACGTAACACCTAATCAATCTTAACTTTTTAGAACACAAAATAGACAAACTAATCAAAAAAAATACTCTTATGCAAGTCTTACAGTAATACAATCACCAACTCAATGACATTCAAAAAAATATGAAATTCAACAATAATAACCAAATTAAATACACCTAATCAGATCTTGCACCAACTTCCTAAGCCAAGCTAGGATCCTTATGATTACAATCTTGATGGATCTAGAGAGAATCTAGTTACTTCTTTCACTATTCTCCAAGAAAACTCAGTAATATTTTTCAGAATGAATTTCATACCATTTCGTCAGTTCAGAAAAGTCATTTTAGTGATCAAATTTCAATTATGATATATTTAATTGATTTCTTTAGTAGAATAATAGACTTGCCTTCTAATTTATTAGCCGACGTACTTATCTAATGGATTAACTTGACAACTTTCGCATATTTTGAAAATTTGCACCACATTTTGTTCATAATAAATTAAGCTCAAATTATATTAATTTTAATGGATTTCAGCTTAGTCTTACACTAAACTCAACCCAACTTTTATCCTATGCTTTGGGACATCATAAAAACAATTTTTTGTTCAATGCTTCTAGTTGTTGTTTGTGCTATCTAGGAACAACATATTTAAGCACATTAATAGAGTTCAACTTATCATTTTCACTCACTTTTAACTACATGTATTTTTCAAATCAATTTAAATTTAGTATTTAAATCGATAAAAATTATACTTCATGCAACTGATGAAACATTTAATAATGTTATTTATCTCATTAACAATAAAAGAGTGAAAAATAATTTAAAATACATTTTTCTCTATTAATCAAAAATAGGAGAAAAAAAACCAATCCAAACCATTTTGCAAATTCCACTCTGAAACTTCATTATCACCAAAAATAATTTGTATGAATCTACAATGGTTAGAAAATTCACTCTATTATTTATTTATGGGGTTGGTCCGAAAGTAGTTGACATAGTCCTCTTTAGGGGCATGTGCCATTATAGTTCATTCCTGCAATGGAAAGTAATGTCTCCCAATGTCACAAGTTTAGGACACCTCCCAACTTTCCAAGAGTTTAATTCAGACCCAACAATTGTACAAAAGGAACCTACATATCATTATTATGTGGGTATATATGTAAGTCTCGTATCACTTTTTCTTTCAATGATGAATTTTGGTAGCAAGATACTTTCTCTAACTTTCTTTTAATTGTCAATTTCAAATAAAATAGTGTTCCTTTTCGTGTCTTATTTTTTAATTTTAAGATAATATTATTTTTCCAATTAAAATTTGATTTAAATTGACATGTTGAGAAAAAAAGTTAGGTGTGAAACGATATGAGAAAATAAAATAATATATATTGAAATAAAATAACCGGTCAAAGTAAATAATATATATTTGATTTAAGAAAATGAAGGATTAAATTAATTTAAAATTTTAAAATGGACTAATTTTAAAGTTTACTAAAAATTAAAAGATAAAAAATATATTTAACCCGATATCTCACTTAAAATCACATTAGAAATTAAAATAAAAAAAATCAAATATTTGTTCTCATATAGGTGAGAAAAGTTGAAGACTTTCTCCCCAAATGTATAAAGAAAAAAAAAGAGAGAGTAATAAAACCATTACCAAGATACACTCAAATTTTGAATTCTAGACCTAACCCTAAACTTAAGCAACTTTATCCATTTTATTTATTTATTTTAGTAGTGTTTTAAATTTTTATTTTAATAAATTCTCATCTTAAATCGGTCAAAAAATTAATGTCAATCATTTTAATATACGAGGAAATCTATATCATTAATTTAATTTTGAATTAAACCTATCATATATAAATAGAAGAAGTTTACATTATTTTATTTATGAAAATGAAAGATTAAATACTTTATTATAGTTCTTGAAATATACTTGCTTACTTTTAATTTGTATGATTAGTCGTTTTAGTAAAAAAATATTAATATATTTTTTATTTTATTTTTTGTTTTATAAATTTTAAATATTTTTTAAAGTTAATTATATATTAATTTTAATTTTTTTAATAATTATATATGATGATTAATAAGTATCAAAAACATAATTATATTAACCATCGACGAAGTTTAAATAAAACTAACACAATTAAAGTTGTTGTATGGAGACTGTGATACTTTTTATTATATTAAAAATGAAATACGTCAATGTTTTTTTTATACTATTATACTTCTTATTTTTATTTCTATAAAATGGTTGTTGAAATTTTTATTGTATTATTTTTGTTTTTGGTATATAATATATATATATATATATATATATATATTTTTTAATTTTTTATTTTAAATTATTCCTTTGAAAAGTATCTATTTAAGGAATAAAGATGAAGAAGGATAAAAACATTTTAAAGGACTAAAACAAAATAAAAAATTATAAATTATAGGGACAAAAAAGTCAAAATAAAAATTACTCAGTCCAAAATCAAAATATATATTTCAAGGAGAGAAACATTTTAAGCAAATTAAAAATGGCACGTCGTTTCATTGTGAACTTGGGAGACTTTATGCCGTTTTGATTGGAAAACAAACGGCACGTCGTCCCATAGCGACCTTAAATTCTTCCTTTTCAACTATTTACTTTCCCCCATTCTCTCTTTAGTGCTTCAGAGTTTAACAAAGAAGAATCATGGTGTGGGGACTCTTCCCCGTTGATCCTCTTTCAGGTACCCATTTTGTCCAATGAACGAATATTGTTCTTATAAGAAACTGTTATATATCTTTCTACTTCTTTTTTGTAGGATTATAGGTTAATGACAGTTGCTTTTAACATACTATTGGTGTTCCAAAAAAAGTTATTGTATTTTTTATTTTTTATTTTTTTTTTAAATTTGTGTGGCAGGTGAAGATAAGTACTATATTTTCAAAACTGGAATTTACAAAGTTGGTCGAAAAGGTACTGTAATTTGCCGTTCCTTCTGATTGTTTTCAAAACTCAAGTCTTTTGCACATATTTGATGGTTAAACAATTATCTAAACAGTGTGGGCGAAGTGCTTGATTGATTTTTAATGCTAATGCTGAAAAGAGTATCCACATGGGACTCTTTTCTGGCATTGTAAAGTAACCTACCTTTGATAGAGTGAAAATGTTGAAATTGGGTATGAGTGTTTTTGTCAAAGACTGATTTGGAAGAAGGGCTTACGCTATTAAGATAAGGGCTTGCCCGTGAGTGAATTTTACCCCTAACATGCACAACAATGACAAAAAACTTATCCCACCAGGGCTTCTAATACGCACGCTCAGGAAAAACCCTTTACACTTTGATGGGTGGTTATCTGCATGTTTACTTTGGTCATTTGAGGAAACAATTATATGCTTTTATATGTAGACCCTCAAACTCTGTCGTGGTGCTACCAGAACAAAATGTGATTGTTTTTCACAATAAGGTGATCCAAACGCCGACCTTGTGCTGAATTTACAATTTGCTTATAGTAACGAGGGTGTAAAGGTCAAATTCCTGGCAACATGATTACAGAGACTCTTATACCACATCTATGACCATTTAACCCAAGATTGAATGTTATGCAGACGCCTTTTAATGATTTTTATCTCCAGCTTTTTGTAGTCTGTATCATAAATTACAGCAATACCCGTCATTGTCCATATTTAGGACAGAACCATTAGTAAAGGACTGGTGCAGTTGAAGCTAATTATCTGAAATAAAAACAAGTATAAAAACAACAACAATAACCACAAAATGTTATTCCAATAAGTGGGGAGGTCTGTTGGCATTTGGCTCAAATAAAGACTAAGGTTGTAGAGATGTTATTTATCATGAGATCCTTCTTGACAACATCTTTTGATGCTCGTCTTGCTCCCCTCTCCTCTTCGCAGGACTAAAATTCATGCAACTGAAATAAAACAAATAAAGTAAACTAAATTTTAAAGCTAAAGTTCTGTCCCTATGGAGCAAGTGACATTGAGATGTCTTCTCAGAATAGAATGTTATGACAATTTGCTGCCATTTATTTTTCATTCACAATTTTTAAGTTTTTTCTTATGATGATTGTTACGTATTATTAATTTTTGAATATCATGGTGACGCTTTGTATGAACTTGCGACTAACTTCTTACAGGTTGTGATGTGATAATCACTAAAGATAAAGGTGTTTCTCGGGTTCATGCAGAAATAGTTGTTAATACGATGAACCTGGTAAATTCTTTACCAAATGAATGTTCTCATTTGTCACCCAGTATACATATTAGAGATTGCTCCAAGTATGGGACATTTATTAGCAAAAATGTTGGGCCCAAGAAAAAAGTTCATGAGCTACCAAACAAACAAACACCACTAGAGGATGGTGACTTTGTCTCTTTTGGCACCGGTAGTGCTACCTACAAGTATGTCAACGATGTCTTCAATTTGCTTATATTCCTTTGGTGACATTCACTTTTATTTTTAGAAAATACTATTGCAGTACCTTTCTAGATTTGAGTTTGTATGTATATGTACACACAATCTCATAACATTTGTCTTTCATCTTATGTCTGCTTAAATGCTTTCAAATTTAATCTGACAGGTTTTGCCATGTACCCCTCGTTTTTTTCATCTGTTCCTCAAATGAAGTGGATCAATCCTTTCAAGAGAAAATTTCATCAATTGGTCAGTGGTGGGAAGAACATGTGAAGGTTCTTCAGTTCTTATAATTCATGAATGCTTGCTGTGTACATTCTTTAAATTACGTTGTGACTTGCTCATGATATTGCATTTATTTAAAACTATTAAAGAAACAAACTATGTGCTAATAGGAATTTGTGCTAGAAGCAATATTTTTTGTATGCTAAGAGACCCTTGGTTTGAAAGGCATCTATTAATGTACCATTTATTTTATCCCGTGCTAGTTGTGCAGTTTTGAAATTATGAAATGTCTAAATTTTTGTAGTTTCAACTTTCAACTGACACTGTCTATCATTTTTATAAGAAACTGATAAATATCTTGGAAAGGAAGTAGAGTTTGCATATCTTTGATGATAACTTGGTATTATGTAAATTTACGTTATAAGATGTCAAGAAAAATCTTTATCTTGCTACATAAGCTGTACTAGACTCAATTTATTCAGGAAAACTTCACACTATGTTGTGACATAGTTATAAATTTACTGTGCTTTTCTCTTCAAACAGGAAAGATAATTATTTTTTGGAAGAACTAGACTGTTGTTTCATGTGAATGCTAATATTTACCAACTAGTATATTCAATGTAGGTGCTAGTTTTACTCATACCTTAGGTGAAGGGTGCACACATGTACTGGTAGATCAACTCATGCCGTTGAAGAAGGATCTTGTTGATGCTGTTGTGGCAAAAAAATCTTGTGTTCTTAAAAATTGGCTTGAGGTATTTAAGCATTTAGGTTTGCATATTTGTTCTTAACTTTTTATTGTCTGTCACATTCAAGTGATCACGTGTATACACAGTTTGATAGCATGAAGGTTAGTTTATTATGTACTTGTTGTATTTGAATTTTTTTTTTCTTTTTCTTTTGCTTTATTATTTTATAATTTTTTAACATGTCCGATTAAAATCTTTTAAGATTAACATATCATTGTACAACAGTAGAATAGGTTATGTAAAAGGAGAGCTGATGTAATGGATTGATTTAATGCTGGAAGATTCTTTAATAGTTTACACAACAATGCTATATTTAGGTCTATGTTACCTTCTTAAATTGTCAGAATGATTTGCTAGGAATCAATTCAAAATTAAGTTACAATCATAAGTTTATAATCATAACTTTTCATGTAGCTTTTGGACCATTCTCTTCACATAAGAGTCTCATGATCTGGTCTACTTTAAAGGTTAGATTAGTGCACCGAGAGTACAAATTTTGCATGTTCTCTAGTTATTTTGTTTTTGCAAAAAGCATAGAGCCAGAATTTGTGTTCCGAGTCGTGGCCTTTGGTAATAGTATTAATTGTTGCTTATAGGTAAAACCATAGAATGATAAAATTCATTTATCATAACAAATCATCAAGCGTAAACATTAATTATAGTCTTGAAGTGTGAGATTTGATTGAATGATCTAGTATGCAACCAGTCGAGAACCTTTTCTCCTGTTTGAATTTTAACCTGTGACTGTTTGTTCCCTTCCTTGTAGTTTTTTGCGGAAAAGAATATCAGCACTGAAATTCCTAGCTGTCATTCGTGAGTATTGCTTTGACTTTAGAGTTTGGTCATGCTAGCTTTATATTCCATGACCTTGGGACCAGTTTATTTAACTGAAGAAGCTTTCTTTTTCTTCTCTATTTCCTCTTCTTTCTCAAGTAGATATATTCCAACAGTGTCAGTGGACGGAGAATCTATAAAAATTGCCGACCCCAGATCGCGTGAAGATTGTTTGAAAGGATACACTTTTTTGCTGGAATCTGAGCATTTGGTACTTGTTATTCAAAGTCTTTTATACTCACTCTAAACCCAAATTAAGTATTATAGTACTAGCTAGCTAGTTTTAAGATTTTCATTTTTAAATAATATGCAGATACATTTTCTGTACTTTATTCTTGGAACTTTTTTTTTTAATGTTCATATGTAAATATGCTGGGGGTTTTGAAACTCTAAGATGGAAACATCTTGATAATTTTGAAGCATAGCTCTACTTGACAATGTTATTATCTTAATTCTTCCTCCTGCTTGCAGTATAAATTTCAGGATCAGCTAAAATCTTTATTGGAAGTGGCTGGTGCAAAAGTTGTTTCCTCCGGAGAGTTTTGTTCAAATAGTCAAGTATGTATTTCATTTCTATCTTTTCCATTTATGAATTTTTCTGTGTGAATGATATAGCTTTGATTAAAAGGAATGAAGGGTAGACATAACATTAAAATTAAGGTTTTGGGACATGTTAAAATCAAAGGGGTATATGAATAATACAGAGTTACGTTGCAATTTTAGTAACGAACAGGAGAAAATTGACACGGTGGGAAAAATTGAAGATGTTATTACAGGTTCTAAAGTTTAATTATATCAGTTCAATATCAGAAAATGATGGTTAATTAATGAAGATAACACACATAGGATATAAGTTAGGTGGTTGAAATGGATAAATACATCATGGGTTATTTGTGAATGCAAATCGCATACGAAGCTCAAAGGAAAGTTTTATGGTATCACGATAGTCTATATGGTAGTATTTGTTGAATTTTAAAGGAACACCAAAAGGGGGAAAAAAAAGTGAGTGCCAAGATGAATATTTGACTACACAAGAAATACATGATACAGAACAGAATGATTGTATACTAAGGCGAGATTAGTGTGGCATGAATTGTAGCAAAGATTATGGATAATCGGTTAAGGTGGTTTAGACACATGCAAAAAAGGCCATTATTGGGACTATTGAGGGGAGTAGTATGTATGAATTTTACCCTGTGAATAGAGGTTGAAAGAAAAGAAAAAAGACATTAGAAAATTATTAAAATGGGTTTCATGATGATTTATATCTGAGGATTTGATTTTTAACCAAGTTTGATGACATTGTGTGATCCAGCACTTGACTTCATCTAGTTGAATAAATCTATTATTGTTGAATATCTGAGCCTCTCTACTATTATCAAGAGTTAGAAAGATAGTCATCATTGAATAGAAAAATACTTCAAGCTCTTAGTCAACAACTCTCATTTCTCTGTTTTCGACATACACATATTCTCAGGCCGATTATCTTTGCATGAAAGTTATGTACTTCAGTATTGTGATTCTCACGTGTTTCTTGTAGGATTCAAATTATGGAGAGGATAATCATGTGGTTTGTGTCATCCCAGAAAGACCAGCATGCAAGTCTAATCTCTCTGATAAACTGAATTCCTTGCTTAGAGTTAGTGAGGTGGATATAATTTGTGCTGCTCTGAGTGGACAGCTAGATCTCTCTATTTTGAGATCACCATGCAGTAAGTATTACTATTCTCTAGATCTCAAGTAATATATTTGCACGGTCCAAAACTTTGTTTTCCACTTCAAAAATGAAGAGCCCAAATCATTAAATATTTTTAAATTACAACTGTTTTTCTTCATTCTGTTGTAGCTTTGTTTGCTGCTGCTGAGTGTAAAATTATGTTTGGGGCTCTGATTACCCAAAAGGGGGATGAAAATGACCATAAAGGGAAACTCTGTTCAATCAAAGACTCTCAAATTAATTTTGGTTTATTGGTACTAATAATAAGTTTTGTTATATGTATGCTGTTTTATTCATACAGAAAAATCAATGTTTCACAGGGGGTAACTTCCATTTATTTATTGCATTATTGTCTGTGTTCGAATGTCTATATTGTCAAACTAATGATGAATTAATATGATTCTGTTATCGCTTCTCCATGATTTATTACAAGTGTGACTTGGGTCTAAGAAAAGGGGGAGGGGAATGAAATAGCGTTATGGCATTGCCAACTTTCAAAAAAATTGCCCATCTGAATTTGCATCTTCTCAGATGTAGCATCTCTTCTAGGTTTTTTATTAATCAAAATCACTTTTCATGAAACCAAGTAACAAAAATGAACACATTTGCAGTAATGACATAGGCACTTGGAAATATAAGAACCGTCTTGATTTCTTAATTGGTTGATTACCTCATGACTGAATACACACATGTGCACACACTTACATGTAATTACATATCATTGAAGAACCATGGCTTCGATCCGAAATTAAATATCCAATTGCAGGGAATAAATTCACTAACTAAATATGAAATTCTACAATACAATCCCTAATTGTAGGGATGAAAATTAGCATATTATCTTTTATAAATCAGCATGTTATCTTAAATAAATTTGTACTTCAGTGTTACAATAACAAGCACTGTGTTGTTGCAGTACTTGTTTCGTCATCATGCTCTACAGATGAGACAATTGTTGCAGATTCAGATACAGAAGTTGAAACAGCCACGTCAGCCCGTTCCACTGAAGCATTAAGCAACGACAATAATGTAAAATATGAAAAAACAGAAGAAATATATGACGATTCTTACACTTTGGATAAGAGAAAACATGAGAGTATAGAGGCATCCTCAGATGATGTTTTAACCAGATTGCATGACATTAAACGTACAAAAAGAGAAAAATCCTTGGATGGTGCTTCTGTCAGATCACATGCTACCAACTTCGGGAATGATAACGATGGTGTCAAAGTAAAGAAAGACAACGTTGATGATAATGAAACTGGAAATTCAGATGTTGTTTACAGCCAAAATTTAATTGTTCGAGATACAAACATACGGAGTAGCATAAGCACTTCACCAAGCAGCAGTTTTCCAAATTTTAAATGTTTCAGAAAGGTATGTAGTTGTGGTGCCGCATCTCGCTTAAAAATGTGCTTATTGTAGAAAATTGAAACCAAACATATGTTGGTTTTGTAATTAAATTTTATCTTGACGTCTAAATACCTAAAAACATTGTTGCTTCATGCAATGGCAATTATTAAATTTTAACATATATTATTAATGTCATGGTTCATGAAACCTGTGCCTACCCTGACCTGTTTTCTTTTAAATGAAATTTCAGGCACACACTCAGTCTGGTAATAGCTTTGACAATCTTGTTCCATTTGCAAAATATCCATACAAGTAAGAATAATACTAAATCTGATGTTATTTTGAACAAAAATTTAGCTAGTCTATGCTTCATTCTTTTTCTCCTCCTAGTGATAGGTTATTTGATATTTCATTATTTTTTTTACTTTCCCAGGGATTCTGACTGTGGGGATGATGAAATGTCTGAGTTAGTGAAGGAGGAGAAAAGGCGTAAGAAAATGGAAGCTGTCGCAGATGAACTATTTAATAATGAGAAGGTGAGTCTAATACTCCTCCCATACCCCAGAGAGAGAGAGAGAGGAGGGGAGAGAGAGAGAGAGAGCTGGTCCATACATAATCTTGATATTAAGTATCTACCTTAACCTTTTTCCCTGTTTCAGGCGAGGAAACGAGGCGCAGCTGGTTCACGAGGCACTGTTGGTTCTCTTCGTAGCATTCTTTCTTCATGAAGGTAATGATGAAACTTTAAATTAGTGCAAAACTTTATAAAAATAATATCTTAACCATTAATATGACAAGGGTCTGATGTGATAAATTATGGAAGTAATAGTATAGTTCCTCTTGGCATTACACAGATAAAATAATAAAGATTTTTATTTTACATTGCCGAGCAAGAACATAGAAGAAAATTGGTGCACTATTTAGCTAGGTCATTTATCCATTTTGATCGAGTACTCTATCAGTTGCTTCTAGGCCTTATGCAACAAATAGATTAAATGTGAATACTTGGTCGATCTGTCCTGATTTCATAATTTATTTGGTCTTTTTGCTTTTTCCAAATGCGTGGAACTTGGTTAAATAATAATAGAGGAATATTAGCAACACTCTTTTAAACACTCTCGTAATATATTGTGCTACTGTACCTTTTCTTTTTTCCTCTGAAGTGGGCATGGTGGAATGCTACTGCAGAGATTTCTCCAAAGTCGTGGCTTCAAAGATGCTGCACGCTTGATGTCATTTTCAATTGAAGGTTGAGTTTTTCCCTCGTCTGGGTTTTGATCGAGAATGGAGTGAGGTTATTGTTGGCCGTATATGGTGACACTCTTCCTCGTATCTTTGAGAGGGCTCTTGAAGGATGTGTCTAGTGTCGCTTGTTAGCATATGAAGTACAGCAAGAGTTGATATTTCAGAGGAGTGAGATGATCATATTATCTTGGATAGTGAAACAATATAATGTGGTGTGTGTTGATATAAAACACATTTTACGAATTAAACTTTGTATGGTAATCCTAAACACTGTAAATCATATTTATTCTCTTGCTTTGTGACGTACCATATTGATAAAAATAACTTTATTCGAACACTATCGCAATCCGATACTAGTAAGACGAAAAAATAGCATTGAAATATGATACAAGTGTCTTTTTCAATAAATCCCTTTGAACCAAGTTTTGTATCCTTGAGCTATTATTTTAGTTGTACTTTGGGATTAACTAAAGTTTTTATTTTAAAACGGTGCAGAATTGTGTTAAAATTAAGCCATTGTTCAAAAAATTCTTCTTTGAGCCAAAGAGATGAAAACCATTTGAATGTAAGATCAACTATACATCCTAAAACTGATCATACCTTATAAACCAGCGTTACCAATTTACGTTTTATTTTATTTGTACAAAGACAAAAAATTGTAAGCTACTGTGTCATGTGGGTCCAAATATTTATACTATAAGTTTAAAGATTTTCGTTATTGAAAATACAGAATATCAACATGTATACTATAAGTATAGTGTGCAAGAGAAGTGACTGAACAACCAGAATAAAAATACAAGAACAGTAATATCTCGAAGTGGTGGTGGAAACAAAAGTCCACCAAAAGAGAAATCTCAATCAGAGAACACAAGAAATAAAACAAATTAAAAAGTAATAATAAAGCAATCAGCACGTTCTGTCAAGTATAAATGAACATGCATATATAGATCACAAAAATCACAGCCTAATCCTGAATTTACAACTACTGCTCTGAATTCTGATAGAACTATTAGCACTAAGATTGTCCACCACAATCTTGCACCTAACCCTGAACTTGATTGTGAACAGTTTCAACTTCCCAAGCTTGATCCTCACAGGCTGATTCACCTTCAAATTGAGAGGCACATTTGCTGTTTCCTGCAGCTGCTGCTGAAGACTAGTTTGCAGACCAGTAGCATCCTGTGTTTGACCAGTGAGAGGGATACTGAGCACTGTGGTGTTGCGGTGACCTTGGTAGAACTTTGGTAAAGACCCTTCACATAGTTTTGTGTCATCGTACCAAGCACTTATATGGCTGCCACCTCTGTAGTATATTCCAATCTTCTTGTTAGGGTTTCTGGCAGTGATTGTCAAGTTGAAAGTGGCAGATAAACTGTTATTGTCAGAGATATCAAACTGTGTGACTATAAGCTCATCTACTGAGTACTTTGGAACCTTTGGTCTGAACACAAGGTATAGTATCCCAACTGTGATGCCAATGGCCACAATCAGAATCAGCAATATGCTTATCAACCAACAGAAAAACCTGCAGCAGCAGCTTCTTCTTTTCTTTGGTGGCCTCATCACAGGAATGGTGTGTTGTGGAGGATGTTGTTGTTGCTGTTGCTGTTGCTGTTGTTGTAACACTGCTCTCTCTGGATCACCTGCATCAGATTTAGACATGCTTCTTGGCACCAAGGGTGCAGAAGGGTGGTTTGGTGCTTCAACATCATAGACAGGGTGAATTTTCTGAGGGTCTGCAGCCATCTTGATTTTTGGTTTAGGATAATCTCACAAAGAAATTGTGTTTTTGAGGTTGTTTTGGTTGGTTTCTTTTATCTTTTGTTTGGAATTAATGTATATATACATTAGACAGAAGCAAAGGTTGACATAAACACGTTTTGAGGAAGTCATGGATTATAAAGAAGAGTTTGAAGCCTTGAAGCTTCCCAATGATGACTCCAATGGCCAAAAGTGTGACTTCTTTTACATATCATAAAATTTGAATAGAAAATGGTGTTTGAAGAAATTACGTTTGATACTGTTCAAACGAGTAACTTCTTTCTTATACCATGTTAAGGTTAATATTCAATGTTGGTGTCTTTTATAGAAATAAGATATAATGCCGCCGAAGGTTCTTTCTTTAGTTTCTTGGTTTCTCATTTGCATGACGTAACTCTGTCATGCTTTCTAGACCATTTTCCTTTTGTAGGTCAATTTCACAATTTTCTTCCAAAAACTTCAACCTAAACGGCTACACGCAAAATCTGAGGGTATGAGAGGGAGGAAGAAAAAGTGATATGACAATGATGCCAAAAAAAAGAAAAGAAAGAAAAGATAACAAAATTTGAAAACAAAAATGAATTTGTAATTTTTTCTGAAATTTTGACATTTTGGTTCTATTATATCTTTAAAATACATTCATTTTTAATATACTTTAAAATATTAAAATCAAAGTATATTTAAGGCAGAATAATAACACTAGAATCTAAGGATCAAATTATAAAATTATGATAATTATTTATAATAATAAGATTAGGTTGGTAGAATTTTAAAAATCACCACGTGTAATAAACATCCTTTTGTCTTAGAATTTTCTTCTATTAAAAGAAGAAGGGATTAAAGTTCCACGAGAGGAATATAAAAATGTGTATGGATTATTTAAAAATTATTATAATAGAAGTACCATTAGAACAATTACTTTAAGTTATTGTGTTATAAAAGATAGCTGTTTGAGAAGAATAAACAGCGTGTTAAATCAGGCACGTAATAAAAAATTGAACTCAAATAAGAAAGTTGATTTATTCAATTATTGCATATCATTATATTGACATTTATATAATTAATTTTTATTGCTATTTTTTTTTTTTCAGAATTTGCTATTACTTGAAATAATTTGGTTCGTTACGGTATCTTGTTTTGTTACATATTCTTCAAATGTATTTTTGAATAACAACCCAATATATTTGTTATCTTATCATTTAAAATAATATTTTATTAGTCACTAAAAAGGAATAAAAATGATTAATGAATAGGGGCTTTTAGTTATTTGATTTTTTATTCCACATTAAGATGAAGTATAAACTCTTAATTGAAGGCAGTAATTGTCAATGACTCTAAAAATAAGGCATTTTTTTTTCTATTTTTTTGAGACTTTTATGTCATTGAATTTGATTCTCTTTCTATTAAAATATTATCCCAAAAAGTTAGCCATTTTAATAGTTTGGTGAGTCGGTTAGCAAACCCATATGAATATAACAAATATTAAATGTTAGACAAAATTAGTATTATAATCTTAATTGATGATTTGTACAATAATAATTTTTTCTTTTGCAATGCATATAACATAATATAAATCATTCACAATTATAGTATTATGGAA
>Ga0099823_1002057_pt1 | contig 17762 bp, 10 predicted proteins | sample CowpearedBW_FD_76831 | JGI IMG/M metagenome (GOLD analysis project Ga0099823, IMG submission 76831) | Root nodule microbial communities of legume samples collected from California, USA - Cow pea red BW | ecosystem: Host-associated > Plants > Roots > Nodule | place: USA: California | collected...
ACTAGAATCATATTTTTTTTCACATAAAGATCGTGATCAAATCATAACATATTATTCATATAATTGATTCTAATTATTACCAGAAATACTTTCTTCTAAATATTAAAATCGTATCATTCTCTAAAAGCATTATGATCGGAAATATTTGCTTTTAATTAAAATAATACCTTCCCAGTCTAACAATGCAAAGAGACACATAAGTGTAAATACACGATATTTATTCAAATTATTGTAAAAAAAAAATTACTCCTAATATTATTTAAAAACAGAAATTATGAAACGTCCTTTTCTGACATGTCATGCGAAGAGTGTAAATAGCAAACAGGGGGTAAAAATATGTAAAACATTTGGCCTCATGAAAAGAGTGTGATAATTAACAATAAATTAGATTCTCCTTCTCTTGGTTTTTTTTCTTCTTTTTTTCTTTCTTCCCACGGTAGAATTAAAGTTTAAAAACCTACCATCAATCAAAACATATTTTCATTTTATTTTATTATTTATTATTATTATTATTATTATATTATATATTATTTTTATTATTATTATTATTATTTTAACCAAACAAGTACATTTACTTGGACGAAATTGGGTGTTGACAGATGTATTTGTAGATTTTTTTGCAAAATGTTTTCAAGGAATTTAGGCACATGACACTGAGTCCCAAAGCTAATGTTGAGAATTGAAAGGCGGTTTAGTAAAGATTCAAATATAAGCCCTGCAGTTGAGCAACAATATTAGCGCTAAACCTTAGAGAAGAAACCTTCACTACAAAGAAATCTCAAGCACCAGATCTGCCAACTAAGATTCAGAGGAAACCCTTAAAGGAACGAAAACTAAATAGCTAACCATCAGACCAGAGTCTAGGAGCAAACCCACCAAGGGAGAAAACCTCAAGTGCTAGCCACACTTGTTATGTTATTTGTATGTTGATTTTCCAATTTAGTTCTAGGATATTTTAGACACTCTTTGGAATAAATTTTAGAAGGACAACAACTCCAAATGCTTGTACTTGAATTCATTATCATGAGCAATTAGACTCTCTCTTGTTAGGGTTGAATGTAAACTTCTCCAATTCTGAACACTATTGTTTATTCCAATATATGTTATGTTCTTGCTTTATGTGTTGGTTATTTGACTTATGCTATTGCTTTGATGATTTGACCACTTATCTTACTTCATCAACTTAAATTGTGTGGAAACTAGTATAAGTTTAGATCCAATCAAATTTCCTAATACTACTTGCTAGGAATAAATCTATCTATTTTAGCTGAATATAGAGTCTTGTTCTTAAAGTAAATAGTCATTCAATCAGGGGTGGACGAAGTCTAATAACCTTAGGTCTTAGATGTTGGTAATACATTTAGGATTACCATAAAGAGCTCTTTTAGGAACACTAAGGTAATGAACGTAACCTATAAACAAGTACATAATTGTGCAATAGAAGAAGATTAACTAAGTTTAACCACAACATTTTTATCAACATCAATCACTTTAACCATTAAGCAAATCTTTGTTTTCAAATTTGTCAACACTTATCATTAATTCATCACAAATTCAAATAGATCATAAGTCATTGTGCTCTTCATATTTATCTTCGATTAACTCTCCAATCATATCTCTAATAATATCTTGAATCAAAATTGAACTCTTGAATACTTGCTTCGCTATTTGCTAATATGATTTTTTCTTGATTGATTATGTAACATCCTGGTAGGATATTACTTATATAAATCAAACAAACAATTTATCTGCATAAGTTCCTCATTTATTATCAAATCGTTTCCCAAAAACATAGGAAATTTAAAACTTTAAAACTCGAGGATCGCGATATATGGTCCAAATATTCAAAATCAGTCTTTACAACTCAAAAGTCAAAAGCAGTAAAACCAATAATTACATTAGATGAAAATGTAATAAAAAAATCTTTCAAAAATCACAGGTAATTTGCTTCCGCTCTCTGCCACTAAGCACCTCCTGGCTCACCTGTAATATCATCTGCTCCCGGATAACAAGTTATCTGATCATCGCCACAAATAAACAGATAGGGTGAGTTATGCATATAGATAAAATAAACCCACCAAAATAAGCCTGAGCGAGCACATTACAGTGGCACTCTACGAACTCTCACTTGGCGAGGTCTTTTCGCTTGGGTGAGACTACTATTCGCCCAGAACAAAAGTCTCTCGCTTGGGCTGCGATTCAAGCAGAAATACATAGATTTCCCACGATTACTCGCTTAGGTGAGGCACGCTCGCCTGAGCAAGATGATATGTCGCCCAAAACATGGGCTCTCCGCTTGAGCAAGATGCTTGAGCAGAACCAGGGCCGAGTCTCTGCTACTTTCGCCTAGGCGAGGCTTGCTCACTTGAGGGAAATTAGCAGATGTCTTCCATGTTCACGCACACAAACACTAGAAACAATACCAAACCACAATCCAATCATTACCAAGCAATCTATATCAACAAGCAAATCTCATGAACATGATTTAAACTCAGTTGGACCACCAAAACTTGAGATTGAACCATAAACAACCAATAGTACAAAAACCCTAATCATATTCATACAAAGGCATAAGAGACCTTTTCAAACAAAAACAACAAACCTCTAAATCACATCACATAGAGCATGAGAATTCATGGCACACAAGCATAAAATGATGAGAGCAGGACTCATAATCATAACACATATTATTTACTTTAAAACACGTAAGGACAGCCCCCCTAATCTGGAATCCTTGCTTAAAGTTTGGGAAATTAGGTCTTCCTCCTTGATCACCAATGGCCTGCCTCAAGCTCTCTCCCAATTCAGCCTCTTGTTTCACTCAAACCTCACAGCACACTCTCCAATTTCTTAATTGGCCAAAACAAAAAAGAATGGTTAAATGTTGAGGGTAATTGCCATTCAATGGATCTTAATGGACTATTTTTCAGCTTTTTTGGCTGCCCCTTGGCCATCTAGGGTTTTCCTTACCTTTTCACATTCATGCCAAAGATAATTTTGGCAAAAAGAAAGTTTAATTTGCTTTTACCAAGGTTTGAACTCATAACCATGCCAATATCAAATCAATGCACAACCATTCAACCAATTCATGTTTCGTGATAATTCTTAAGATTCTAAGGTGATATTATCACTCCACATGGCCAAGCATATTATTCAAATGGTAAATAAATTAAATAACACATAAATGGAATACCTAGAACTTAAACTCAAGTCCTCTCACACAATCAAGTACTCTCAACCACTTGAGCTGGTACTTTTTAACACCACATCAATTAACATTTAATGTCATAAAGGTTCCCACTACCCGTATTTATTATTTATTTATTTATTTAATTAATTAATTTTCACGAGTCTTACATTCCCCCCACCTTATAAAAATTTTCGTCCTCGAAAATTTGACTTACCAAGAAAAGAGGTGAGGATACGGCTTCGTCATGAGATCCTTCATCTCCCAAGTCATCTCCTGTGTTGTCTCATCCCAAAGCATTTTCATCGTCCTAATCTCCTTGCCCCTTTGTTGCTTGACTTGAGCATCCAATATGCGAACCGGTTCAGCTAGCATGGTCAGTTCCTCTCGTACTTGCACTTCATTCGCTTCTAACACGTGATCTGGACTTGCAATGTATTTCCTCAACTACGAGACATGAAATACATTATGCAAGTTGTCTAGGTGAGGTGGTAAGGCAATCTCATATGTTTTTGATCCAATCCTTCGTGTAATCTGATAAGGCCCTATAAATCTCGAAGTTAACTTCCTTGATGTAAGAACCCTTCCGATACCCGTGGTTGGAGTAACCCGAAGAAACACATGATCTTCTTCATCAAACTCCAATGGTCGTCTCCTCTTATCAGCATAAGACTTCTGCCTACTCTGGGTGGCTCGCATCTGATCTTGGATTAATTTGACTTTTCCAGTTGTCTGCTGCAGAAACTCATGGCCAAGCACAAAAGCCTCGCCATCCTGATACCAACATCATGGAGTTCTACACCTCCTTCCATACAGTGCTTCATATGGCGCCATGATAATACTAGAGTGATAACTATTATTGTATGTGAATTCCACCAAGGGTAACACATCATTCTAGTTTCCCAAGTGGTCCAGCACACATGATCTCAATAAATCCTCTTGAGATTGGATGGTCCGCTCAGATTGACCATCTGTTTGAGGGTGATAAGTTGAACTCATTCTCAACTGGGTACCCAATGTCGCTTGCAATGATTGTTAGAACCATGAGGTGAATATAGGATCCCGGTCTTACACTATGCTTTTTGGCACTCTGTGTACCCTCATCACTTCTCGAACATATAATTCTGCTAACTTGTCCATCGACCACTTCTGATTCATAGGTAGGAAATGTGCACACTTTGTCATTCTGTCTACAATTACCCAGATGGAATCATGGTCCTTCATCGATCTCGGTAGATGTGTCACGAAATCCATCGAGATATTGTCCCACTTCCATCAAGGTACGTCCAGTGGTTGCAGTTTACCTCCCAATCTTTGATGTTCAATTTTGGCCTTTTGACATACGAAACATTGAGCAACAAAGTCTGCCACATCCGACTTCATTTCGTTCCACCAAAAAGACTCCTTCAAATATTTATACATCTTAGTCATACTTGGATGTATGCCAAGACAACTCTTATGACTCTTATGACTCTTCTTCAGCTCATGTTTGAGTCCTCGCTCAAACTTCAGACACCGTCATTCTTTAGTGATGGCTTGCGAGTAGTACCTCGCCAGGTGTTCAAACTTGTTAACATATTCCTGCACCATCATATTTCTTTGTTGCAGTGCCAGAAAATCAGCTTCCATGTCCTGCTTAGCCATATCTGGGAAATATTTCTCCAGGAAATGAGTCTTGAAGTTGGCCCAGTTCACTTGTTCTTCCCGGGTTTGCATCTATTGCTGCATTCTTGCCCTCTAGTACTCGGCGTCATCATTCAGCAAGTAGGTGGCAAACAAGAGCTTCTGCTCATCGCAGTTCATCACCCTGAAGATTTTCTCACACTTGTAAAGCCATGCATCCGCTTCATCGGGAGAAGCTTTGCCAGTGAACTCTACAGGCTTGTGTCGCAGGAAATCCTCCACAGTTAGCACCTGATTGGTGCAATCACTCCCTGGGATGCGTTGCTACTGGCAGCTGCATCACATCCACCATCCTATGGATACCCTTCACGATGTCGTCAGCGCCATTTCCATTCCTTCTCCTCCTGTTAGCAACCATAGCCTGAATACGCCACATTTTTCAACTATTAAGAACTAATTCAATTGCTTAATCAAAACCACCTACACCTTTGCAATATTTAACACAATTACAACAACCAAGCGTGAAGCTCACTCCCCAAAAGCCCCAAAATATTAAAAATATTTTCAAAACTTTTGCTCTGATACCAACTGTAACATCCTGGTAGGATATTACTTATATAAATAAAACAAACAATTTATCTGAATAAGTTTCTCATTTATTATCAAATCATTTCCCAAAAACATGAAAAATTTAAAACTTTAAAACTCGAGGATTGTGATATATGGTCCAAATATTCAAAATCATACTTTACAACTCAAAAGTCAAAAGTAGTAAAATCAATAATTACATTACATGAAAATGTAATAAAATAAATCTTTAAAAAATCCCAAGTAATTTGCTCCTGCTCTCCGCCACTAAGCACCTCTTGGCTCACTTGTGATATCATCTGCTCCCGGATAACAAGTTATTCGATCATCGCCACACACAAATAGATAGGGTGAGCTATACATATAGATAAAATAAACATGAAATAAACCCACCCAAAAAGAAATCTTCTAATTATTTATCTTTTAAGACAAATAACACCCACTTTCCCAAACTCATAACCATTATGAGTTCATGCATGTATTCTTGACCATGGGACTTTCTTATGCTTCCACGATCCTCCTCGCTCGTGGTCCAACCTACGAGCCTATCGTAGTCCTACTTCACGGACTCCCTCGCTCATCATTCGAGTTCCTCGCTCGGACTCGGACACACATACCCTCTTTTCCTACTATGAACTCTCTCGCTCATAGCATTCTCAAGTTTGAGTATGAAATGAACTCCCTCGCTCACTCATCCCAAACAAGAATACCTCCGGTGAACTAAACCGTTCACGTTTTGCATGCGGTCCACCCAACACGAACTCCTCGCTCGTGACTCAAACCAAGCACATCCCAGATCACTTATGGACTTAGTCCTTCAAGCCCAACATCACAAACATAAAATCCATGCATACCGTCTGAATTTAAAACACTAAACTGCACTCTTCTCGCTTAGGCTAGAAGCCTTCGTCCAAGTGACCAAGACTGTCTCGCTTGAGCTAGGTTCTCTCGCTTGAGCGAGCGCATTACAGTGGCACTTTACGAACTCTCACTTGGCGAGGCCTTTTCGCTTGGGCGAAACCACTCTTCGCCCAGAACAAAAGTCTCTCGCCTGGGTTGCGATTCAAGTAGAAACACACAGATTTCCCACGCTTGCTCGCTTAGGCGAGGCACGCTCGCCTGAGCAAGATGATCTGTCGCCCAAAACATGGGCTCTCCGCTTTAGCGAGATGCTCGAGCAGATCCAGGGTCGAGTCTCTGCTACTTTCGCCTAGGCGAGGCTTGCTCGCTTGAGCGAAATTAGCAGATGTCTTCCCTGTTAGCGCACACTACTTCAATTAACATTTAATGTCATAAAGATTCCCATTAGCCGCATTTATTAATTATTTATTTATTTAATTAATTAATTTTCAAAAGTCTTACAAATTCAATCTTCAATTTCAACGTTTATATTTTTTTATCATATTAGACTTTATTTATATATCACTTGTTGATTTATTAACTTTTTCACTTAGTTTGGTCAATTCATCTCGACTCGTCTAATAATCGTTATACTCATTTAGTGTATGTTTGACTTGACTCGTTTCGTCAAAAATTTTTTTTTAGCCATCTAATAATAATAGTAATCGTCTAGTATTACAATAGTTACATGCAATCCACTTATTATTATAGTTACATGCCATCCACTATTAACACACTTCAATAATTAAGCCAATATTTAGTATGCTTTATTCCAAATCACTTTACACAAATGAAAAATACGATGTTTGATTTGATTGTCCAATCACAACCTCTAAAATTGTCACAACAAAAACCACTAATAAATATTATAGTCACTACGAACAGGTCACTATTAAGAAAACATTATAATGAAATTATTTTGTAAAGAAAAATCTAAAATTATAATTAATACAATTTTTATTTCAATCTTTCTATTTTAAAAATTTCCTCCCAAATGAAAAAAAATAATAATTATCTTATAAGAATAAATGACACCATTTAAGCAAAATATTCAAAAAACTAAATTAACGTTAACTTTGATATTTTGGGTAATCTCCCCTCTTAATTTTCATCACATCACTTTATTTTATGTCATATTTCCAAATTAAAAAATTTTCAGTTCACGTAATGAAATTGTTAACAAATTTAACTTATCATAATAATATATTAGTAAAATATTGTTTTATTCATTATATTTTGAGATATTTATTATGTTTATAAATATTTATTTATTATTTCATTAATAGACACACATAAAAACAAAATATAATTTTTTAAATTCTAAATTATATTTTTATTTATTTTTATGTTCCTTGTTACATTTTTAAAAAATTCAAATTAATAATAATAATAATAATAACCATACTATAAAACAGTTATATACTTTTCATCCCTCTGTAATTAAATTTTATACTGATTATAATAATAATTTTCGTTGTAAACTAAATTAAAAAACTGAGATTATATGCTAAACTGTTTCTATAATTTATTTATTTTTAAATTATTTTTTATTTTTCCTTCTCCCAAACCAAATGAAAATTAAGTTTAACTTTTTTGACTTTTTTTTTTTTATATTTCTTCCTCTGTCCATTGTTTTCTAATCCTCTAAAAAATAGAAATTTTTTATTAAAATTCAGTTTATTAAGTAGTTTTTCATCGTGAAATCCCTGTTTAACATTGTAAATTTTACATCCTAAAATTCAACTTCTCAACAAAAAGCAATAGGTATACTACACGAATGACAAAATTTGGCCTTTTACTTCCCGTAACCCCACAATTTCAGTACGCACCCTCCAATATTTTCAATAAAAGTGATTTCTGGATTATATGTTTTGGAAACATTTTGAGACAAGCTTTTCAAAACTTTTAAAATGAGATCTCTGAAATAAAATTTTCAGAAAAAGGTTTTCAAATCACATAAAATGCATTTCAAAACAAGCTTTCCAAAAAAATATTTCTGGAATAAATATAATACCTTCTAAAATGAATTTTTAGAAATATTCTTACATAAAAAAAATCAAATATAAAAATTATGTTCAGAAAGAATTTTTATTATACTCTCTTTCTTATTCTTTCTATACAATAGCTGTGATGATAGAAACCACGACAGTGATACTATAGTACAATAGCAAAGGGTGTTTAAATATTTTTTTATTATGGAAGGATACAAGCTAAGATTTATGTGTAACTTTTTTTTAAATAGATTTATTTTGAAATAAAAAAAATGAACATTAAATATGTATTTAATAACATGTTGAGGGAGCTAAAGATCCAACGTGAGCAGGTGTATTCTCGTAGATCGTGCCCCACCAATTACCGTTTCTTCCCAACTGCACACTCTGCAACAATAGCAGAACTGCAGCATTCAAATTCACACCTCTTTCTTCATCACTTTACCACATACCAACACTAAATCAAACAATTTCTCTATAATTAAAGCCTGAGTTTCTTGTCGTGTATCCGGTACTAACCAATATCACTCACCTTGGATCCCTCTCACAACAAAATGTGTCATATAAAATTTTTAAATATTTTTCTCAAACAATTTTGTATTATTTTTACATTTTTAAATTTTAAATATTGTTTAGATACTCATTAATATTAATGTTGGACTCTAGGGGTCGGTAAATATGTCAAATGTCAATCGGTTGAGGTTGTTCCGAAGAAGATTTTCCTAATAAAGGTTATGACATGATTCTCTTTGATTGTTGTGGTCTGTTAGCGCATATGGAAAGTGGATTATGTTGATCTGTCGATTACTTTAAAGAAAATGTGCAAATTATGAATAATGTCAACTTCAGAGAATACCTCACTTGGTGCCAACAGTTGGATTGTCCCTAGGATTTCACTTAAGTGTCCATTTATCCAAATTAGGTGCAACAACCGGTAGTCGAGCAATGACAAGAGTTGGACTACCCATAAGATCCCATCTTGGGGTCCATTTATAAAAGATATGTAACACCGACCGGTTTCTCCTAGCAATTCCAATAGTTGGACTGTCCCAAGATTGTGTCCTGGTGTCCTCTTATGCAAGTTAAGTGTGACACCTCTGACAGACTTGACCGAACAACGTCTAAGTAAATCAAGCAGCTTTGTAATTATTGTAAACATGTTAGTAATCAGGTTTAAAAATTAATTACGCCATGATTAGGTCAACTCTAATTGCGGACCCATTTATAAAACTATAAATACAGGTCGAATGTATGATTGTTGAAACTTATTCTCCCGTGTTTGTTACAACATTTATTGATTTCGCCCGATCAAACCGCCACTGACTTAAGCATATGAGTGTCTTTAACAAGTATAATCGATTGCTAAACGAATAAGATGACCGAACAAATGACTGAAGAAAAAAATAAAAGACTCAACAGTTTTTTTTAATAGACGTTAAACCCGTACACCTAAACCAAATGTGATAAAAATAAAATGGAAAACCATGTACACATAATTTAATGTTGTAATTAAAAGTGTGATAATCAACTTTATAATTAATATTTCATTAAAATTCTTATTTATCACATTTTTAATATAGTTAATGAAAATTATTAATGGTCTTACATTAATAATTATAATAATAATATTTTATATTATCTTTTAACACTTGCTACTTTTTGAAACATAAAAATAAGTAAGTAAAATAATAAAATAATAATTATGTTATGTAATTAAAGAATAATAATAAAAGTTTAATTGAAAAATATAAAATTTTAGTTAATAATAAAAAAAGTTATTTATCACATTTTTAATATAGTTAATGAAAATTATTAATGGTCTTACATTAATAATTATACTAATAATATTTTATATTATCTTTAACACTTGCTACTTTTTGATACATAAAAATAAGCAAGTAAAATAATAAAATAAAATAAATAATTATTTTATTTAATTAAAAATAATAATAAAAGTTTAATTGAAAAATATAAAATTTTAATTATTAAAAAAAATTAATATAAATATAATTAAAAATATTTAAAATTTAATTTAATTAAGTCTTAATTATATAAAAAAATTTATCCATTTGAAAAATATGTCAAATTTTAGATGGATAAAAATAACGTATGAAAGTTCACATTCACATTGTTAAGAACAAAGTTCTACATCGTTAAGATATTAAGAGATATTAAGATATGATTAGACCTTGATTATGTTGGTAGTAAGTAAAAAATCCATTACAAGTAGTATAAATAGTTAATATAATTTTAAAATATAAAATTATATGTGATTACAAATATTTTACTTTTGGGTTAAATTGTATTTTGTTTTATAACTAATTTTAATTTATGACTTTAATTTCTTTATTTTTTATATTTTAAAAAATCTATAATTCTAAATCAATCAAACTATCAAATTTTATATTTTAATTGTAACACTCTAAAAATTAATTATCCATCCTACTATATGTCCAAATACAACTTCTAACATACACAAAATATATAAACATAAAAAACAAACATATCTACAAAATAGAGTTTAAAAGGAAAGTCTCTATTATCTTCTACATGTTGTTCTAACACCTGTTATAGTTTGTGTAGATAGTACACTCATAACATATCACCCAAACAAAAAAAATATGAACAAGCTATTTAAAATAAATTTCTAATATAAGATAATGTTATCAAAGGAATATTCATTAGAAATGTATAAATAATTGAATTTCAATATGTTACAAACAAACATATTCTATTTATAAACAATTCAATTTCAATCAATAATTACATAAATCACACATAAGACTTAGATTTACAAGCGAATTTAACAAGATGAATTAGAGTAAGTTTATTATAATTCAAATCGCACATCTATATATGTCATAGTGTGTAACAACTTTCCCAATTACTTCTCACAACCTGATATCTTAGTTTATATTACTTAGATAATCAATCAAACAATGATATATTTCTTACAACATAGGTGTCAATATTTAATACACAACTCAAATAATAATTCACATATCAATCTAAATATGTGACCGTAATTTTCATATAATTCTCATCAATCTCGAAGATCATTTTCATATGACATGCAAATTCCATCAATCTTAATAAATATTGTTATACAACATAACTCATTTCAATAAAATCTTGTAATCATATAATATAGAAAAATATTTGAAATATTAAAGGTTAACTTTAATTATTTTTTGCATATGTAACAAAAATTTACCATCGTTAAAATATTTTAGCTAAGTTTATTTTAATAAAATATTAAATTTAATAATTGAATATTATAATATTAAAAAGTGTTGTAATAGTTTTAAACTATGATGCATGAATATGATATGTGTATCGGATACAACACATATCTGATATATATTATATCTGATATATACATATTGAAAAGTCTACAATAATTCTTAAAACATGATAAATATTTGATGGTTATTGTGTGAATCTAAATTAAAACAATATATATCAAAATTGTCAATATAAAAAAATTATTAATTATTTTCATTATAAAAATACTTTTATTTTATAAATTAAATATTTTGTTGATAAGTATAAGTAAAATTTCTTAAAATATAATATATGAATATACGTCAGACACAATTAGGGGATCCATATCGAAAAATTATGCATTATAGGTTTTTAAACTAATCTTAATTTTGTTTTTAAATTTAATTTAAAATATAAAAATATAAATATTAATAATAATTTATATAAACAATAATTCATTATAAAATAAAGAACAAATAAGCTTCCAGTTCAGAAATTGATTCCAAAAGCACATTTCTTAATGAATGAATCATTCCTATAAACAAAGAGAAGAGGTTCAGTAGGGTACTTTTATTTTTAATTTAGTTTATTCCATAAAAAATGTCCATAAAATGCTAGTAACATTATCATAATAATAGAAAAATCATTTTTATCATGATACCTTATACTGTACTTGTTAGAGTTTGCCAACTTTTAATATTTGTTTTTGTTCATCAACTCTTTTTAAGAGCTCATTGGTTGCTAAGACCCATACAAAATCCTCATCAAAGCTTTGACCACGACCACCCTCTTCCTCCACCTCACATCACACCTCAAATCAACATCTTCTTCTTCTTTCTCACCACTTTCTCTCTCCCATCTCTTCCAACCTTCAAAAGCTGCAATCTTTCTTTGTTTTTTCCTCTCCCACTTCCTCCTCCCAACTTTTCAAGCCCCTCTCCATTGTTTTCCATTCTGCAATCACACCACACTGCAACAAAAACCATTCTTTTTCTGCTTATAGCACAGTGGCTTTTCCTAAGCAAGCTATGATGGCTGTGCTCATCATTTTTCACCTGCTTGCAATATTTGTCCCTGCTTTGGGTGGTAAGTTTCTCTCTTTTCTTCCTTCTTTGTTTCCTTTAAGCTATTTTCAGTTTCTACTTCTATGTTCCTTTGGGTATTCCTTGACCTTAGTCCAACTACTTGAATATTCTCTAATGGTTTTTTCATTTGTCTAATGACTTTTATTAAATAATATTCCCTACCTTCTCTTTATATATACATTTTTTTATTCATTATATGGGCATTATGCAGTGCACTCATTTTACTTATGAAAGTTGTGTTTTTTCTTTTTTATTTCTGTCATGCTTAAGATTCTCCATATGGGTTTACAACTCTTTCCCTCTGTTTTATGTGGTGAGGGTAAAACTTTTTGAAAAATCTTAGCAACTCGTTGTTTAACACAACCCATTATGAACACTATTAATTGTGAAATTCACATTAAATGAGTGGGTCCCATTTTACTTTTGATGGATGGAATTTACAGATTAGTGAAATCACATAGATTTCAATGTATGGAAGAACCAATAGAAAGAAAGAGAGTAGAGTGTGTCTTAAAAAAGAAAGTGTTATTTTTCAGCAGTTTTGCTTCTCTTGTGGCTACTCTAATCATTATTTTTAGCTCAACTATTTACTAAGGCTTAACCTTGTTACATGTAACATGAAAATGACAAAGCTGAAATAGAAAGTTTGGGAAATATATTTTTTCTTTGTGCAGAATCTACGCCCTGTCCTTCCTGTCTTTTAGTGGGATTTTGGGAATAATGTCATTGCGTCCCAACTCATCACACAGTTCTTTTATAGTTGCTCTTAACCACATTTTTGTGAAAATAGTAGTGTCATAGACTTATATACCCTTAGTGAGGAATGGTGGTGGTATTATTATGTGAATAGAACTCAGTATTTGTTTCAACTTATTTGAAAAAGTAATTATTTTGAGCATGTTTGATCCACTTTTCAGGCCCCTTCTGTTTTCTTTTTAATTTTTTAGAACAAAAGGGTTATTCAAACAGACCCTCTTATTTGCTTTCACTTTTTCAAAAGAAAACCTTTGAAAAATAAGTGAAAATTTCTCTACACTTAAGTAAAACATGCTAGAAGTAAATTGTAAATTAACTCATTTTATAACTTTAAATTTGATAAGGAAAGTGATTTCTTTTACACATTAGCAAGATGAACAGTTAGACAATCTATCCCTACATTAGTGTTTTGTTCTTGAAGTTTCTGCCTCATGTTCTTGTAGTATTTTGGCTGTAAGATAAACTGTGGAAGGATTTAATTCTTCACTGTTCTTTTCTAGCTGTCTTACTTGTGGAGCTGAAAACTATAGTTATATGTAATAGCTGGCTGTCTTCACAAGTAGACAGGTTAATTGATCTGGATTCTAAAACAATTGAATAATTCTCCTTTTTCATGAATCATAATATTCTTAAAAAATGTACACGTTCATGGATTGTAATATTTTTATATTTGTGACACACATTATCCCTCTGGCCAGCTGATTGTGTCTTTGATTACTAGAAAAAAACTAGCCTGAAAGTGGTTGTATGAGATTTGCTTTGTATTACTTTTTGGTATAAAGCCATTCTCCAGAAAAGTTATGCTCTGTGGCTGGAATATTCTTGTTGCACCAAACAAATTAAATATACTGCCAATGCACATTGAAAACCAAGAGTTATGGATCAGTTGCCAAAATTAGTCTTAAATGGATGGACTTTAGTGTTTGAAACCCTCTGAAAGTAACTTTTCTTGTTGCACCAAGCAAGGTTAAAGCCAATGAGGTGGGACCAAATAAAAGAAGATTAAACCATCAATTTGGTCCTGATGTATCACCTTCTCCCCTGAAAGGTCCATGAAATGAAATTATGGAATAGTAGTCTCTAAACTATCATGCTACATAGTCCCTTCAGTAGTGAAAAATTCTTCAAATTAGTCCTTCAATGATAGTAAAATATATCAGTAAGATACTGCATTACTTGTGATAAATCCAATTCACTATTTTATTTCATCATTATCATTTGGTAACTTTGGCTAACTCTTCTGAAAATGAAACACCTATTATCTGTTTGTCAAAAGGCTTCATGTGTTGTTGTTCTCTGCAGATGCTTTTATCGGTGTCAACATTGGTACAGATGTGACTAACATGCCAAGTCCAACAGAAGTTGTGGCCCTTCTCAAGGCTCAAGGTATTCAATATGTTAGACTATATGATGCTGACAGAGCCATGCTTCGTGCACTAGCCAACACAGGAATCCGTGTAATTGTTTCTGTTCCCAATGACCAGCTTCTCGGCATTGGTCAGTCCAATGCCACTGCTGCCATTTGGGTTGCACGCAATGTCATAGCTCATGTTCCTGCTACCAACATTACTGCCATAGCAGTTGGTTCTGAAGTGCTAACATCCCTCCCAAATGCAGCTCCTGTTCTAGTCCCAGCACTAAAATTCCTTCAAGCTGCTCTAGTTGCAGCCAATCTTGATCAGCAAATCAAAGTCTCTACTCCGCACTCTTCTTTTATCATCCTTGACTCTTTCCCACCTTCTCAGGCATTTTTTAACAAAACTTGGGACCCTGTCATGGTTCCCTTGCTCAACTTTTTGCAATCAACAGGTTCATATCTTATGCTCAATGTGTACCCTTATTATGATTTCATGCAACCCAATGCTGTAATCCCTCTAGACTATGCTTTGTTCCGGCCCTTGCCTCCAAATAAAGAAGCTATTGATTCCAACACCATGCTGCATTATACTAATGTTTTTGATGCTGTTGTTGATGCTGCTTATTTTGCAATGTCATATTTGAACTTTACCAACATTCCTATTTTAGTGACTGAGTCAGGATGGCCCTCCAAAGGAGATTCATCTGAGCCAGATGCAACTATTGATAATGCTAACACTTACAATAGTAACTTGATCAGGCACGTCCTTAACAATAGTGGGACTCCTAAGCAACCTGGAATTTCAGTTAGCACTTATATTTATGAGCTTTATAATGAAGACTTGAGAACAGGTCCAGTGTCTGAGAATAATTGGGGGCTGTTTTATGCTAATGGAGCTCCAGTGTATACCTTGCACTTGAGTAATGCTGGTACTATATTTGCAAATGACACAACAAACCAAACCTTTTGTGTTGCCAAGAGTAATGCAGATACTAAGATGCTTCAGGCTGCACTTGATTGGGCTTGTGGACCAGGGAAGGTGGATTGTTCTCCATTGCTGCAGGGTCAACCGTGTTATGATCCAAATACTGTAGATGCACATGCTACATATGCTATCAATGCTTATTATCAGAAGATGGCTAAATCTGCTGGAACCTGTGATTTCAAGGGAGTTGCCTCAGTCACCACTACAAATCCAAGTAAGGAGCTTTTACATATAATTTGTTATGAGTCACATCTACATTATGTAGGATAGAAAAGTATCAATACAGTTACTGAAAAAACTACATCACAAGTGTGGACATAGAATCTATTTGAATACAAAGTTAGAAGTACATATTCTGGCTTCTCTCCTGGAAAAGCTCCATGTTTCTAGTAGAAAAACTGTCGAAAGCTATCAGAGTTTCTTCAAGAGTGATGGAGAAAGAAAACAAAGATCAGAAAAATAGAGGAATACAGAAAAAGGAAAATTTTCATCAGAGGAAAAAGATGGAATACAAGGATATATAAACCCCAAGAACAGAAAAAACTATCAGAGGCTAAACAACCTAAAGTAATTTAATAAAAGCACTTATAGCTTATATCCAAACAGGCTTCTGATGAAAAATACATGTTTACAGTTGGTACCCTTGCACATATAACACAACATAACTAGATTTCATGAATGGAGGTACAAACTGTTTGGATTTTGATGAAAAACTTCTGTTATGATTAGTACGCAAGTATTTGGGAAACCCACCCTCAAAATCTAACTATTAAGAGGGGAGAACCAAACACTTGAATACTCTAGCAAACACCTCATACTACTTGATTTGAGACCTACACTTCACATAATATCCAATTTCTTGTAGAGTTATTTGGGGGAAAGTATTTTATGCAAAATTTATAAGATTGTGAAATTCAAATATCATGAGATTGTCTCAAAACCTTCTTTGAAATTATAGATGCCATAGTATGGCCGTTTTCTCTGCCTTGTTTGGCTCAAAACATGTGTTGGGCTCCCAATACTGATTAGCTTTAAGAAATTCTAATAGTGGTTTCTTTAGTTCTAGTTATTTAAACGCATGTGATTGCATTCCTTTACTTTCGGTTTAAGATTAAGCCTCTTAAAATTGTCAATTAATTTTTTACTATTTTACATATTGTTGCCATTTTTGCAGCTTTTCCCTTTGCTGACCATTCCCATCTGACTCATATCTTTTCTGTTACACATAAGAAAAAAACCCTGCAGTCACAAATATTGTTCATCATTTGAACATACCTGATCTATTTTATTTTCATTGTCACAGGTCACGGTTCCTGTATATTTCCTGGAAGGTATAAATTCAAGCTTATGTAGATATCTTTATACTTGATATAATTTTATTTGTTGCCTTCTCTTTATCTTGACATATTAATAGTCTCTTATTCTTCAGTTTTCAGTTCTCATTTCTTCACAAAAAGCTGAAAATTTATTCTTCCATATTTTTATGACTTTTTTTGTGTCTCTATATTTTAATAGCCGTGGAAAAAATGGTAGCAGCACAAATGGCACAGCATTGGCTCCATCTACCAATTCCACAAATTCAGGGTGCTTGTCACAGTATTACAATGGTGGACCTTTAACAAGCTCTCTGATTCATACTTTAATTTTGAGTGTAGCTGTCTTATAAAACTAGACACATTACCTGTTCATCATTTGAGTCTTGCATACCCAATTTTGTGTTCCTCATATAGAGAATTTAAAGGGTGGCGAGGTTGGTCAAAATGTATATTGCCAATTGTAACGTGAGTTTATTATTCAATTTTTGTACAAACAAACCAGAAGAATTTATTTAAATCCTTGATGTAATTACCTGGTTAGGACTAATCTTTTTTATAATGAGTATTTTAAAACTTGTATCTATTATTAAAAAACGCTGGGTCAAGTTAATAGTTGAAGTATAATTGGCATAATAGTAAAATAGATAATTATACAATATTATATTATATTATATATATATATATATATATTAAATTTATTATTTATATAT
>Ga0099823_1002058_pt1 | contig 17758 bp, 7 predicted proteins | sample CowpearedBW_FD_76831 | JGI IMG/M metagenome (GOLD analysis project Ga0099823, IMG submission 76831) | Root nodule microbial communities of legume samples collected from California, USA - Cow pea red BW | ecosystem: Host-associated > Plants > Roots > Nodule | place: USA: California | collected...
GTAATTTTTGTTTAAATATTTATTGACTTAAAAGTTTTTACAAAAAGTGTTAACAGAAGAAATAATTTTTTATTATTTAATTTTATAGATTTTTGTTTTTTATTTGAATGTTGAAAACTAACATCATTTTTGAAGAACTTACATTGTATGGACAAGTAATTTAATTCTTCTAGAAAGATTACATTTATTTGTAATAATATTTTATTTTATTATTAAAAGTAATTTTTGAATATTTTAATCTTTCTTTTCTTACAAGAATTCAGAATATTTATAAATTATTCGCCAATAACCCACTTATGACATTGATCTCCTTACCAACCCCTACCGAGATGCTCCCAGCTTTGGTGAGTACTCTCGAAGGTGCGTGACTAAGGTTACATGGTTAAATGATTTTTTTTTTTCAATTTTAAAAGTTTAAGTTTTGAATTTTTTAAATTTATTGTCCATCTTTTTATATTTTTCAGAATTAATTATGAGTCATTAAAAATAATCGAGAGATTTAAGTAAACAAAATTTGAAATTTTTTGAAGTTCTTATATAAAATAATCGAGATATTTAAAATGTCTATTTTTGAAATTCTTATAATACAAATTTTATTTAAAATCGAATTTTAAATTTTATACTATATTAACCTACTCTAATAAAGAGATTTTGTAATAAACATATATCAAAGTTTTCAACCGTTTTACACATTTTCTTAATCCTTATTATATTACTGTGGATGAGGTCGTTTGACATAATATGAGATCATTTATGGGTTTCTGTTAGTTTTTTTGTTCGGGAGTTTCCGTCGGTTTGTTTTCTGTTGTTGGTTTCTCTCGTTTAGAACGTGGAAATCAATTCAGCATATTTATTAAAGGAAATTTTGTCGTCTTCTGAGAGGGTAAGAGTTTTTAATTTGTTGGGTGTTTGGATTCTGTTGTCGTTGACGTGTATGAAGAAAACAGAACAAAACATGCAGTAAACTAAATGAACGTGAAACTTGTTTATTTATTATTTTTAAAAAGTAGAATTTGCTTTTCTATAAATAATTTGGATAATTAAATAAAATTAGCATGATTTAAATTAATTATACACATTATACGCATACTATTTATTTTGAAATTGTATTAATAAAAAATAAGCAGGATAGGGAAAGAAACTAGGAAAATACTATCCTATTAACTAGAAGGAAAGTGAAAAAGGGAAAACACAATAAAACTGTCTAATTTGAATAATAAACAGCTTGAAACAATGACAAATTTTGACTTTAGAGTAAGTATTCTTGGGTATTATTTTTATTATTATTTATCATTACTATTTTGTTTTTATATATATTTCTTATTATCATGTATATGTGGGACGGGTGTTAGCAGCACTAGGGATGGAAGATTTTTGAAGGCTAATATGTTAAATTGGAGATAAAGACTAAATTAATTATGAAAAGAACTTAGTGCACTAAGGCATGGTCCTACTTATTGTAGATCTTTGTTCTGGTTTTTTATTTTTTGTGTGTGTGGGTCTTATTTTCATTTTGATACCGTTAATTTTATCTATTTATTTCTATATTTTATTTTCAAATTTAACATAAAGAAAAATCCTTGGAGACAAAGGGGACAGATACTTAGAGAAATACGAGGAGAGAAGATATATAACCTGGTGATTGATTATGCATGTGTTTGACTTTATGATCTAGCTGGTAAAAATAACTTAGTTTCTAACTTACAAGTTAATTGCTAGTTAATAAATTACTAATATATAAACTTTGTAATAATAAGCTTATTTATTAGATTAAAAGTTTTTGGTAGAATTAACTCATAAATTAATTGTTAAATATAAGTGACATAACTATATAAATTTTATTTTATAAATAAAATTTATATTTTTTTAGAAAAAAACATATTGTGATATAATTATAATTTTAGATTTATTATAAAATACTTAAATTTTTATTATCCTTTGTAATGCTTTTATTTCTTATTTTTTATGTTATATATGTTTCTTACTTAGACAAGACCTCTTATTTAAACTATTTCTTCTAATAAGTAGTAATCAAATTTATTTTTTATCTATTCTCATAAATTTATATTTTTATTTCTTAACTTAAACTACTATTTTTTTTTTCAATTTTCATCGTGCAATATTTATATAATATTATGTAAAAAAAATTGATTACTTTTGGAAAATAGATAATGATAGACAAAATAAATTATGAACAATGCAAAAAAAAATACAATATAAAAGATAATAATGTAAAAAAATTAAATAACTTACATCCTAGTTGAATTAGTAAAGCTTATAAATTAGAAACTCTCACCAGTAATGTTAAGAGTTGAAATTTTATTCAAAAAAACTTGTGTTATAATATTACACAAAACAGAGTTAAATCATGACCTCCATAATTGTTACCATAACACTTTAATTTTAATTATTTTAGGACTGTTATCGTTAGACCATAAATTCGTCAGCAAAACTAACAGTTTTGGTTGAGTTTGAAGTCGGAATAAAAACTGTTTTAAGAGTTTTGCTTTCATTCTCTTGAGCTAGTTCTTCAGTGGCCAAAGAATCTCTTTCGAGTTTAGTTACACTCTTAGAGTTCAGTTTCTGACGTAGATAGTTTGATCAGTAGCCAAACATCGAGATTACAGAATCCTCACCTCAATCTAAAAGACGGTTTTGTAGAGGTATCTTTGAGCCAAAATAGGTAGCTTGACCATAATAGGTCCTGGTGTGAACTGTTGGAATTTTCCGGGGAGATTTACATTTACCACTTTTCACTGATATGCAGATAAAACGAGAAATATCGACGATGAAACTTGTTAGACACCCAAATGTCATACGTATGTACGAGGTTAGAATGCAGTAGACGATTCCTTCCAGTTACTTTAAATTTTGTATCATTTATTTCTGTTTTCATATTTTCCCTGTCTTTCCTAACTTCATTATAAATGACTAATCGTCGCGTAGGTGATGGCTAGCAGAACAAAGATATACATTGTATTGGAATTTGTGACTGGTGGAGAGCTGTTTGATAAAATTGTAAGGCAGTTTTTATCTTTACCGCAAGCTTCTGAAGGCCTGAGTCCTGCGAATTATCTCGTCGGTCTTTATATAACTCTACTATTGTGTTTTTGTTGCTATTAACTTGAGTCAGGCACGCAGCGGGAGGTTGAAAGAAGATGAAGCAAGAAAATATTTTCAACAGCTTATATGTGCTGTGGATTACTGCCATAGCAGAGGTGTTTTTCATAGAGACCTAAAGGTGTGTAACTCTTGCATCCTTTACATTTTTCCTCTGATCCCCTTTTCAAAGAGGGAATGCCACTGCATGCTCAAAAATATGGATTTCTGAATTCAGAGAACATTCAGTGCAGTGCAAGAATTTATATTTACAAGAAAGATGTATGTGTGTGTGAAGAAAGGGGAGAGGGAAGGAGAGAAAAAGAATATAAAATTAACGTGTTCCTTTGTTTTATCTGCTAAAGCCTGAGAATTTGTTGCTGGATGCTAATGGAGTGCTTAAAGTATCAGATTTTGGATTGAGTGCATTGCCTCAACAAGTTCGGGTGAGTAGCACATAGAGTAATTTAAAAAAAAAAAGTGATAATGTAATTACGTGTAACTGGAAACTGATTATCTTAATGATAATAGGAAGATGGGCTACTTCACACAACATGTGGTACGCCAAATTATGTTGCTCCAGAGGTAGATTGGCTTTTGCTGCTTGTTACCATTACATTTTATCTCATAAACTTTTATTTTTTCTTCTTTTATCACTGCTTCCTTATCGTCTAGGTGATTAACAACAAAGGTTATGATGGTGCAAAGGCAGATCTGTGGTCATGTGGTGTTATTCTCTTTGTTTTAATGGCAGGCTATTTGCCCTTTGAAGAAACCAATCTAACGGCTTTATATAAAAAGGTGATTTTGATTACTCCATGTTCGTTTCTTTCTGCTCACCTGACTGAACTCGATTCACATTATTCTGATCTTTCTCGATACAACCTAATTTTTCTCAAAATTTATTATCTTTGTGATTAGAATCTGTAAGAATTGAAGCAGTTTACGAACTAATTACTAGATGAATTGGTACCTTTTATATGAATTAGATAATTAGCTTGATTTATTTAATGTCGTGAAGCTGTCTAGAAAACTCATCATATTGAATTTTGTGAATTAGAATGACCTTACATATTTTCTGTTTCATGACAGTCCTCGTGTGCTTCTTTTTCGTTTATTTTGTTTTTCCTATTTCCCGCGACAGATTTACAAGGCTGAGTTCACGTGTCCTCCATGGTTCTCTTCAAGTGCAAAGAAACTAATCAACAGAATACTTGATCCAAATCCTGCCACTGTATGCCACTGGTGTCTAGCAAATATTCTTATTTTTTTTCCGCCATCTTACCAAATATGTGAAAAAATCTTTATCTGTTTTTTTATTTAATGATACGCAACAGAGGATTACATTATCTGAGGTGGTTGAGAATGATTGGTTCAAGAAGGGATATAAGCCTCCCGTATTTGAACAGCCTAGTGTTAGTCTTGATGATGTAAATTGTATTTTCAGCGAATCTTTGGTAAGTGTTTGGTTTTTTTGTGAAGCCTAATTAATTTTTTTTCACCAAAGCTTGGATTCTAACTTCTATATTGAGTGCGGTACACAGGATTCTCAAAATCTCGTAGTTGAGAGGCGTGAAGAGGAGGGGCATGTGGCACCAGCAACAATGAATGCCTTTGAGCTTATATCTAAATCTCAAGGTCTCAACCTTAGTAGTCTGTTTGAGAAGCAAATGGTATGTGTATCTTCATAACTAAATGATTTGTATACTTTTCTCTTATTACAACTATGCATCACAGAAACCTGTAAAATAAGAATTGTCCTGTGAGGGCAAGGGATCACAACTACTCTTTTCTTTTCTTTTTACTTTCTGTTGCACATGCTATTTGATTATTATCATGGTTAAGGCTAGTTGTATTTTTTGACAACCAGGGACTTGTTAAAAGGGAAACACGATTCACATCCAAATGTTCAGCAGATGAAATAATTTCAGAAATTGAGAAAGCTGCAGGACCCCTGGGTTTTGATGTTAAGAAGAACAACTGTAAGGTAGACAAATGTATTTAGTTGATAACGTGATATACATATCGAAGCTAATTTTTACTTTCTAGCACTAATAACTTGATATACATATCTGATTGTTTATCTTATTCTGCTGCACCTCAGTTAAAGATTCAAGGGGAAAAGACTGGACGGAAAGGTCATCTATCTGTGGCCACCGAGGTATATGTTTTCAAAGTATTCTTTCATGTTAGTTTATTTGTATTCAGGAGTCGTCACTATTTTTCTAATGCTTTAAGAGCCGGTTTTCAGATCTTAGAGGTAGCCCCTTCGCTATACATGGTTGAGCTGCGTAAGTCTCAAGGAGATACACTGGAATTTCACAAGGTAAGTTTGATGCAAAAAATATGTATGTATTTGTTTATTTACAGGAGTGCAATTAACACTTCTTCATTATTATCACTACTTGACTTGTGGTTACAGATCACCGAGTAAAACAAATTTTCATTTTCATTACCTTTGCTTGGACTAACTTATCTCTTTCTTAGTAGTTCTACAAAAATCTTGCCACTGGGCTGAAAGACATTGTTTGGAAAGCAGAGCCTATCGATGGAGGAAAGGAAGGAGGAAAAGATGGAGGAAAAGATGGTTCGTTTTCTATGAATCTTGATATTTGGAGTTATAGAAATATGTTTTATAGTACTTGTTTTGAGCAATGAACTTGTAATGTAATATCGTTTTGAATTTGTATGAGCAGGTGCTAAACCATCAAAATAAGTGTCATCCAAAATGTGATCTCCGTACGAAGTGCAATGAGTGGTTGTGTTATTAGCTAAGGGTGCTCATTGAGGATTCTGTCATGGACTCTTTTCCTCGTCAGTTAAAATTCCCTTTACTTGAATTGTATACGAGTAACTTTAATTTTTGTGCTGTTACAAACTTTGCATATCCAAAAGGGAAAACTAGTCTAGCTAAACATTCCTAATGTTTGTTTATATGACCGTTTGCTTATGGAAATTAGCTTTTATTTGAACCGTATATTCATGACTTTTTCATTTTTGTGCTGTCACAAATGTAAAAGCCAAATCTAGGCCAACTAAACATTTCTGTCATTTGTTTCCATCTCCAATTCCTTATCATTTTAAAAGGAAATGATCGATTGATCCATCTTTTTAATCGTAAAATAGCCTCTTTATATAAAGTGTTGTTGAGCTTAGAATTGCTTCAATTAAATTATTTCAGTAATTAGTTATTGAATTCGTTTTCTATAGTTGGAAGAATATATGATCATCAACAAGGAGAGTTAAATTGGTGGCAATTCACATTTCGCAAACTTTTCGTCCCAATATCGTGTGTTTATGAAAAGGTTAACAAAAACCTTTTTTTTTTTCTAATGAATTACTAATTTGAAAGAAATAGAAAAAACCCTTTAAAGAAGCTTTAGAAGATAATTACGATTGTGATAAAAATCATTTAGCCATTTAAAAGAATCGTGAACAGTAAGGAAGAAAAATCACACTTCTATTTTATCGGTTCACTAGGAGCTACATTCAATTTTCTATTATCAATTTGCTTTTAGGATTTTACTATTAATAAAATTCTATTAACTTGTACCTTAATTCCTCAATGAGACTCTAACACCTATTAAAGTTGTTTTTTCTATTTGAAAAAAAAAACATTTAGAAGGCCAAGGCCTAATGAAAATTACAAAAAATATGTACCGAAAATGAGATAATAGGCCCACTACAAAAGATACCCTATCACCAATGCCTGAACTAAAAATTACAATTAAAATCTAAAGTGCAATTATGGCCCAAAAAAGAATATTTAGCCCAAAGCTTAGCTCTCCCCAAGAAAAACTAGAATAATCTGTAAATATATATATATATATATATATATATATATATATATGAAAAGAAAAATGAAAATATATTTTTAATTTATGAAATTTAATGCAAAATTAGAATTTTTTCTTATTTAAAACTTTGATGTATTTTGACCTCAAACTTTAAAAATGAGTAAATATAATCTTTTCAATCTATATATTAAATTTTTTCTTTTTACATATCAAATCCTTTTCATTTTAATGTTTGAATTATTTACATTATATGATGCATGATACGTTCACATTTCAATGTGAATTAAAAAACACATTTTTTACAGGAGTGCATGAAGAAACACCCATGAAAATATAGTAGTAGTGGCATAGGCAAAACAAATGAATACAATAGTCCATCTTTTTAACACGTGACCATATTAGTTATTTTGATTTAGTCCTTAAGAAAGTATTACACATCAAGAGACAATGGGAAAATAGTTTTGAGAAGAAATAGATACGCAAGACAATTCATACACAAATAAATAAGAAGAAAGATGATTTAGCTTATTACAATGTTCCTAAAGTTCGTGAGGGATGTGTATAATGTTTCAAACAATATATGAAAATCAATAAGATTTTCAGCCATCTCCCATGAAGTGATATCCATTTTCAGCCAATCAAATTCCCAACATATGCATACGTGTCATGCCGTAATGGTACGACATCTCCATAATACCACACCCTTTACCCTATCCCTTCTTCTCTCTCTCTGTATGCCTCACTCTCTGTTTCTCTCTCTTCAATCTCCGTCATGCCCCCAGCCGCCGGAGCCGTCGCGTTACATTCTTCCCTTTGCTCCACCGCTTCTGAGAAACCGTACTCTCCTCTAAGATCAACCGTTCTGCATGTGGCACCGAAACCCAAAAGCCTTCTCCAAAACCACCCACTTTATCCTCCAACCCACGCCAAACTCTCCCTTGAATTCAAAGAGAAAATTCTGTGTCTCGAGGTAATGGGTGTTGATGCTGGCAAAGCACTCTCCCAAAACCCTGATCTTCGCACAGCCACCATGGAATCCATACAGTCCATCATCACCTTCCTTTTCTCCAATGGCATTCTTGAGAAGGACCTGCCCAGAATCTTTGGCATGTGCCCCAAGATTCTCACCTCTGACATCAAAACTGATCTCACCCCAGTTTTTGATTTCATCTTGAATGAACTCAAAGTCCCTGAAAATAGTTTCAGAAGGGTGATCAATAAGTGCCCAAGATTGCTTACATCCAGTGTGAAAGACCAGCTCAGGCCAGCTTTGGTTTACCTAAGGAGACTTGGATTCAAGGATTTGGGGGCCTTGGCTTATCAAGATTCTGTTCTCTTGGTGTCTAGTGTGGAACACACCCTCATCCCTAAACTTAGATTTTTGGAGACTTTGGGACTTTCCAAGGATGAGATCAGGAGTATGGTGTTGAGATGTCCAGCACTGCTCACTTTCAGTATAGAGAATAATTTTCAACCAAAGTATGGCTATTTTGCTGGGGAAATGGGAAGAAAAGTGGAGGAGCTTAAAGAGTTTCCTCAGTACTTTGCTTTTAGTTTGGAAAACAGGATAAAACCTAGACACACTGAGGTTGTGCAGAGTGGGATCACTTTACCTTTGTCAGTGATGCTTAAAAGCACTGATGAAGAATTTGGGGAGTTGTTAAAGCAGGGGGGTGGGTGACTATAGTGGATGCATTCCATTGTGTCTATTTACTTCTGTGAATGCATAGTTTTCCAATGAAGCTGAACTGTTTGATAAATTGTCTATATGCCTTGTATGTTTTCCTTTCTTAGTACAGATTGCTCATGCGAAGTTACTGATATATATACTAGTTAAGTTGCCGTTTCAAATCTCTGGTTGCGTTTTTATTGTATTGAATATATTGATGATACTGAGAAGCAAAGCTGAATTAAGTTCTAAGTATAGTAATTTCATATTTTATCAATGGAACTTTGGAACTTTATCATCTAGGTTAGCAGTTAGAAAAGCAGTTTCTGCAAGAATAGAATTTAAATAAACTCTCAAAAGATTTAAGATCATCCACAATGAAAATATGACATGATGTAGGTGTTGTAGCTTTCATATTTTCCTGCCAGTAGCCAGTAGGTGTAAGAGTGGAAATTTAAGTGCAGAAATATGCAATTTTATAATTTGACAGGATCTAGACAAAGCAAGAAATCTATGAAGTAGGGAAAAAGGCTAAGGAAATGTGTGCACTAAGGATAAGATTATCTAGCCCAAAGAGTTCAAATGCAAATGGATTGCAGTTGATAAGATCTGAATGGAATAAGATTCCAAAATAATTAAAAAGTGCTTATTTCTTGATTTCATGATACTGGGAACAAAAGGTGAAAAGGTAGTAATTTCATATTTATCAATGGAACTTCAAAGGACATGTTTGGATTAATTTGCAAATTGGAATTAAAGTTGTAACTATGCAAAAGTAATTCCAACTTTTATTTGTACAAAAATTATGTTCAGCCAAATATTGATGTCTATATATTTTAAAGATGATCAAACATGCTACAAATCTAAATTTTTTATCTAAACTGAATTTGAATTGGAACACTCCAAACCAAAAACCAAATATGGTGGAAATTTTATCATCTAGGTCAAAAGTCAGAAAAAAAAAAGAGAAAAATCTCTGCAAGAATGGAATTCAATCAAGAGACCAACGACATAGAAATTACATGTATACATGATGTAGGTGTAAGAGATTACATATTTTCCTGAGAAGCCAATATCTGTAAACATGGAAATTTAGTCGTAGGTAGCAGTTGGAACCAGGCCTTGTTCACTGCTGTAACCTGATACATGATACTGGAAATATTTCAATTTTACAATTTGACCATGTGTAGACACACCAAGAAATCTCTGCCGTAGGAGAAGGGGCTAAAGGAATCTAAGAGCATGGGATGATAACTGATAAGCTTATCCAGCAGAAAGAGCTGAAAAGGTTGATGGGCTGCTGTTGATGAGATCTGAATGGAACAAGGTTCCAAAAGAATAACAAAAGCTAAGTTCTTGGTTTCATGTCATCATATACAAATCAAGTACTGAAACCAACCAAATAACTTCCTGTTAACTACTTCCAAAATAATACCTACAAAAGCGTCAAACAACTTATGATACAAGCACAAAACAGTAGATCCATGATCCATCAGTCAACAGTTTGTACAAATGGACATGCTGCTTTCAAATTTCATGTACATCTTGTGTATATGCTGCATGGACATGATCACTTCAGTCATTCAAAATGTTCATCTCGATGTTTTCCCACGACCTTTAAACCAAAACTGAGTTATCAGGAATTGGAGTCACCTGCTGTTTAGAAGGAAACGTCTTCAGATATGAATGCAGTCCATGCATCCTGTTCCAAAGTAGATATGAACTTAATTTCTGTGTTGATCTTTAGCCTATATTTATTGTCTCTGAAACAAATAGTAGGTTTTATACATATATGACACATATTTCACATACCTGAAGAATGGAGAAAGCCTTCTCTGCTATATACTTTTGTAGGAGTGTTGCTCCTCTTTGCTGCAGTTTGTCAGGGTGGAGGCATAATCTTGCTTTCTGATAGGCCTTCTTCACTTGTGAACTTTCTATTAAGTTCGGAAGAGGAACAGCATACCAGCCACTCTCGGGCCATAAAATCTTTTATTGAAAACATAAAATAATGTCAATTCTCCAGTTGTCTTCATGCTTGGAAAGGGGTATAAAACTACAGAAGATTCAATAAATTTGTCAATATTGAAATATCAACAACAAATAAAACGTTACATGATGAAGTGTTGAAAGGAGTAGCCGAATGTCAGTTTCCTTGCCAGATGACCACAATCTTATATCTCTGTCCAACTTTTCTGTTTCTGTCTGTCCCTTCATAGAAACAACAGAACAATCCATATAAATTTGTGTTCTAAGATAAAAGGAATGGAAGTAAAGGAAAATCCTAGTAATAGTCATAGTCACGTATTTTACAAAGTAGAAAGTTTCAGCTGCTTTAAAATATAAGAAGACAAGTTAATTGTGAGAGGAAGGGAATTGCAGCCTGATTAGCCTGAATAAACTCTTACTCATTTCTAATCACAGATACTTGGTTCCTTTCCTTGCATTTATTTTATTATGGACTCTTTTGATCACAACCTGTAAATAAAATATATTATACAACTTGAGCGAATATTTATCATTTCTTTCTATGACCATGTATTTTTATCAATTCCTGAAATGATTATGTCTGAATGGAATTGATTTCATCAATATTTCAAGTAGTTTTTTATATTTTTCTAATTCAAAATTTCTATCCAAAACTATAGGCAATACGGACAAATCTTAAAACTGAGGTAGTGTCATTACAAGCTTTGTATCATACTCATAAGCAATGCTTTTTCCAATATATCATACTACCTTGGAAGATTGAATGTTTCCCGTTTCATCACTATGGCATTCACCTGCATCAGACGTTCCTGCATTATATCATGCAGGTTTGAATTAGTTTGTTTCAGAGATGATTTTTCTAAAAATACTGAAATCACTCTTTTAAAGATAAGCTGAAGAAAATAAGCACAAAATTTTATTTCCAGTTAAGACAATCACCTTCCACCGCTGTATTTTGTTCACTGCTTTCATTTCTCAAGCTTGATTCTTCATCAGAATTTCGTGACTGAAACTTCTCCTTGGCCCATGCTATTGCTTCATCAATGTCTGCTGTTCCACAACTTTCCTCTCTGAAGTTGGAGTTGACCTCTATGACATAGGAGCTCATCACTTCATCATCGTCCTGGTCTATAACCAGTTCTGGAAGAACATAATCATGAACTGAAGATTTTGCCTCATGTTCATGGCAAAGGCCAGAGACAGCAGAAAACGGGGAACTGAGTTCCCAGTCATCGGCAGATACCTTCATGCTTTGGTATGAATTGGATTCAAGACTAATTGTCTCTGGTGAAGAGACTCTTCGTGAGAATCCGAAATGAGGACTCTTGAAGCTCTCCTTGAACTCATTATCCTGACAATGAACTTCAAATAACTGATTATTGAATGGAAAAAGTGGTCCCCCTTGTTTAATCGGGTGTTCCCCAGGCATCATAGTGGTTGAGTTCCATCTGCATGGCACATTTATTGGCCTGAAACAATCACCCAGAAAGAAACCTCAGACTTCCCATAACAATAACTGTTTCAATCATATTAGTTTTTAGTTTTTCACAATATTAAGGAATGCTACAGTTGTTGCCCCAACTGTAAATAAAAAACTTTGCATAACCTCAGTTTCATAAATCAGTGAAGTTTATTTTCCAGAAAAGATATTTCGTCTACTTTGGAAATCATATTTATTTCAAAGTTTAGCTCCCAAATTTACTGAAAGAAAAATCCTAGCAATACATTTTCTATACTACACTCCTTTTTACTCTTTCAATTCAAAACCGCAAATAGAGGCAATCACAGAGGGCAAAATGGTCAATTCAGAACGTAACAGAAGGACTCTCGAAACAGTTAGTTGGTTGGGATTTCATTTCAGTACCTGAGTTTAGAAGCAAAGGCCGATAATGCCACGTCATCACCGATAGGCGGCCGGAGAGGGCTCAGCTCCTCGGAGCTCAGCGCCGACGACGAATTCGACTTCGATTTAGCCTTCGACTGCGGCCCCGACCGCTCCCGCGACCGCCGGTCATCGTCCGACCCGAATATGTCGCTGTAAAACGCCTCGTTCTTGGCTGGAATCCGGAACACCGGCAGGCTCCGGCCGCCCTTCGACTTTGCCGGAGACGCGAACTCCGGCGGTCGGAAAATCTCCTCGTAGAAGGAATTGGACCTGGAGAACTTGTGCGCGAGGAGGCTCCTGGGCGGGCCTCCGAAGACATCGGCAAAGTCGTCGGGGTCGAGGGTTTCCGCCTCGGCGGTGGCGGCGAAGAAGACGGAGCGGCGCGTGCGGGAGGCGGAGCGGTCCTCCATGGATCGGCGGCGAGGGAGCCCCGGCGTGAGTCCCATTCGCATTCTCCACGACTCGTCCATTTTCCGGCGAGGTTGTTTGACCGGAATATTGACTAGAAGAAACAAAGTGTGGGTTATGCTTATATATAGAGCTGAGGAACATAAAACAAAAGGTAATGAAAAAAATAAAAAGAAAAACAGTTTTTGTGAAAAAAGCCATTGATTGACTTTTACCCTTTTTCTTTGAGCTTTAGTTATTTTCTAGTAATCAAGAAGCTCATCATCTACAGTTACTGCCATTGATTGCGTTGCTCTAATCACAGGTTAAATCTTACAACATTCTTTGAGCTTCCATTGTTAAACCTAGATTTTGCATAGATGGTAGCTAAATAAGTTGTGGAGAGAGTGATTAAGTAGGTTGGGATTAATGAAGATAAAAGCATTGGTCCATAGTGGGTTAAGTAATGGTTAAGAAAGGATGGTATTATTGTGGTGTTGTTTGTTGAATGATAAATTTTTGGTTTGTGTGAATGATTAGTGATAAGTGATGGGAAATGCATAGTGGAATAATGTGCAATAGAGCTAGAGTTGCTTTGATTACCTGGAAAGATGCATAGGCTGGAATTGGAAGTCCCCACAGACATCATCATGCTGCTGCTGGCTATGTTTGATTTTGGTACCTCCTTTTCATTATGCTTTTAATTTTCTTTTTGGGTGGGGGCAAGTGGTTTTGTTCTATGCCAGTGTCCACCCTTTTGCTTGTCCTCATGCAATGTGGGTTTGTAGAGCCATTTTTCAGGATTCAGGAAAAGAATAAGAGGATAAAATTCATTTATGGAATGTACTGTGTGTATGTATGTATCTGGGGATACCGTCACTCTCTAATACTTTGCTTTCATATGAGGGAATTAGATCAAAGTGTCAGAACCATGGAATTACGTGTATGGCTCAAGATAAAGTTGCCAACGGGGCAGGTGAGGGAAGGGATGATTGGTACCTCACAAGGGGACACTGCATCCCTTAAATTCATTTCTCATCACACCCTTTTCTGCCTTACTCTTACTTTAAACTTCCATTTAGAGATCATAATCAATGCACCAACACACAGGCCTAATCATTCTCAGCTCTTTCCCTTCTATATAATATGCAATTTGTCTTTGTGTTTTAATTCATTTGGCTGAAATAACCACAGGGAAACATATATAGATAGTCTTGTGCTGCTGCTATGCTAAGAACAAACAAACAACCAACAAGGTTAAGTATTGATAAAGCTGTACTCAGGAAGAACACCAATTTGTTAATTGTTTTATTATGAAATGAGTTAGCCAATTAATTGGAATTTGGACCACAAAACATGGTTTGCCTCCCATATTATGTGGTGGTCCAAAAGCATAATTCAGAGGTGAAGTGAGTTAACTCTACTGTTTAGTGTGGTAGGTGAAGAGGAACAAGTGTAATTAAAAACTCATGATTTTTGATAATCATGGGTCCATCAGATATTGCTGTTCACTGATAGAGTGCTTTTGTCAATCTGTCCTGCAGTGCGTTCCATTCATAAGAAGCTATCAGGTGCTGTTTTTCCAGCCTATTCAGCAACACATTCACAGGTTAATAATAATTATAATATATGGGTATTTTGCACGTCAATTTTTTAGATCACTTTATTACACCACTTTTTCAATACTTACAATTAGATTGATTACAAATTAAGGTGACCCCGTGCAAGTATAATAATGTTAAAGGTGATATAACACAAAGTAAGCAATGTGGTGCACCTGTCAATTCGAGCAACACTAATTCTTCCGCAAACCGTGTTTGTTCCCTTCCTCATTGTATTCAGATTTGGAAGAAGTTGTTTCTCTTCATTTTGTAATCATCCCACTTGTTCTATCTTCACAATCTGTTTCACTTTTCCCAGGAAATTCAGCATGCTCAATTCCAATCTCAGGGCACTAAACTCTTCTCTAAACATTGCTCACAAAGCCAAAGCATCTATCACTCAACATGTGGGTTAACTGATGTTAAATTATTTCAACCTAACCATTGAGTTCTCAGTCTTAAATATAAAAAGCTTTTGTTGTTTATAATTGTTAGGTATTATCTGCTTTGAACTTCCAGAGTTTTGTTCTTAAAAGACATATCAAAAAAGAAAAATACATTTAAATTATTTTTGACCTCGATTTTTAAATGATATGTAACTATCGGGTATATCAATCAGACACTAAATCAAAAGCTAACCTCGATAAATGATGTGTAACTATCGGGCATATCAATCAGACACTAAATCAAAAGCTAAGGTAGTTTTCATCTCCACAAACAAAAAAATAAACATAAAGAAAATATTTGTAGTCTATACCAAAATGACCATTGTAGTTCAACAGAATTTATAATGTATATATGTTTATGTTTTGAATTTGAAAAAGACTAGCAAAAGAGTTTAAAAGGTATTGAAGTATTATAATTAGATTTATTGTATGTTGTATTTGTTTGTTGTGTTTGTGTGGGTACTAGCTATGTTATTACATAGTATATCCCTAGCTTAGTCTAAACACTGTAAAAGAGCATGGAAATATACTGACAGAACACTAATGTCTGTATTCTATGAAGACAAGGAAGAAATGCCAGAAGGAATAAAAACAAAGACATGCATGTTTTGTATAAATAGTCTTTTCACAAAACACACCTTTCATCTCCACCTATTTTTCAATGCAACTGATCTTATGAATGTGCATATATCTTTGAAAAATTATATCTTCAAAAGTGGACACGTGTTGATAACAAGTAAAATATCATTTTTTTTAATATAAGTGCGTGGCAATAGATTATGACAATAGAGAGAAAATATCATAATAACTTTCTCCAGTTAACAAATTATAATTGTAAAATGTTTTGGGTGTATAAATTAATTAAAAATGAAAAGTACTAAAATGCAAGGTTATATTTACTAGGCTAGGTCCACTTCACCAACAATTTCAAGAGTATATCTTTAATTCCATGTATGAGAAACTAAGTTACAGATACAAGGAAAACCTAAGAGAGGAAAACTATAAAATCAAAAATTATTTGTAAGTTTTAATACCAAATCATGAGAAAATAATGGTATAGTTTACTCTGAGGATAAGAAGAGAGTAAGACGGTGAGAGAGATGTGATATAATTTTTTTTTATTTAAAATATATGATTAATGAAAGAGGGAAATATATAGAAAGAAAACAAAAAAGGAAAAAGACATGTAATAAAAATAATTGTATAAAATTATTATTGAAAAATTATGGTATATAATAGTTGTGTGTATACTTATTTTTTTCTTTTAGGAGAAGATTTTATGTACAAATATTTGTGTGTAATATATTTTAAGGTTTATTAAATGTATATTACTCGTTTGAGGTAAGGGAATTTTTATTAATTATTTCACCCTAGACAATAAGATATCATAAAACACCAATTGGTTTACTTCTATTATGATCTGTTTGGTTGAAGGGGAAAAAATGGAAGTAGATAATAAATTTAATTTGGTTTTTCAATAAAAAAAATATTTTCACTTAACTTTTGTTTTTTTTTACTTATTTTCGTTCTTCTTTGTTTATATTCAGCTAAACGAATTCTCATCTACTTCTATTACCTTTTTATTTACTTATTTCATCTTTATTTTTCTCCATTTTACTACATAGAATCCAAAACATGAGTGTTCAATTTTAAAATATGCAAGTCCTTCTACTTAAATATATACAAACAAAAAATTTGGCACTTAGAGAAGAACTTAAATATAAATAAATTTAACTAATTTTATATATTGTTAAATAATATTATTTCTAAAACATCCTTTAGCTAATTAATTTATTTTAATAAATTTTGTATTCTTGATGTGAAATACCTTTATTTAACATTAATTAGTTAAACTAAATTATGTAATATAAAATTATTCATTCTTGTTTATATCTAAAATAATTAGGTATTTGATGTGCTATGAATCTTACATTAAAAATAAGTAAAATAATGTGATTAGGGTTTGTTAAAGGAGAAGAAATATTACACATGATACTACCAAAAGGTGCACACATGCAACCGTATTACTTGCACACTTGTATTCAATTCATACAAACAATTGACTGATTAATATGTTTGACCTTGTTGTGTCAACGTCTTTCTTTTGTTTTTTAGAATAAATATATATTTTAAATAAATAAAATATATATTAAAAGCAATATTACAAAATAGTTTGCCTTTTTTTGGTTATATGTAATTTCCAAGTATTATAAAATATTTTTATAAATTTATTTATTTTCGTTTATGTTTTCCCTGGTTTATATAACGTGAGTAAAATCATTGTTTCTTTTATTTATCTCACTTCATTCATTTAACAATTTTTCTTCATTTATTTTTACTCTTATATTTTTATTTATAATTCAAAAACAATCTAACAATTTTTCCGCCTAAACTAGGGTAACCTTCTCAGAATTGTTAAAAATAAGCTAAACAAATAATCCTCTTTTGTTATTAATGGAGAAAATAGTTATTTGAGAAATGCAAGGCCTTCTAACTTTTGTGAAATAATCAAAAACACTTTTGCATGTTTACACAGATCTAAGTTAACAATATATATGATAACAAATAATTAATTATTTTCCAACCTATATAAATTAATAATTGGATAATATAATGTTATAGATGCTATATTATGTCTTCATGGTCAACTTTCAATATTATTTCTTGTTAGCCAATGGCGCATGACTCCTTTTCTCATGTGTGATATATCTCATTAAAAAATTATAAGAACGATGATCAACCAGTAATTTATTTTATCATTTATTTTTTAATGTGATTTAGTGTGAATTATTACTTTAAATAAAATAATGATATATTAATTAATGACTTATATTAAATCACACTAAAAAATAAATAATTGAATTATATTAACATTTTCGGATATA
>Ga0099823_1002061_pt1 | contig 17751 bp, 12 predicted proteins | sample CowpearedBW_FD_76831 | JGI IMG/M metagenome (GOLD analysis project Ga0099823, IMG submission 76831) | Root nodule microbial communities of legume samples collected from California, USA - Cow pea red BW | ecosystem: Host-associated > Plants > Roots > Nodule | place: USA: California | collected...
AAGGGGTGCTCCTAGACATGTAAAAGGGTTGAACATTTTGAAGTAAAAACACTCTTGTGTCTCAACCATTTGTGAGAGTTTCCTCCCTTGGGAGTAAATACTTTTAAGCCTTATCTTGCATAGGAAGTGGCGGCACACATCCACTCATCTTCAAGGTTGCCATGGCTTCTAGCCTAGCCTTGTAGTGGCGTGCTTCTCACATTTTTACCATTTCTTTCCTTTCCATTTTATGTTTTCTTCTCCTTTAATTGTTCTTGGTTTTCTATGGTTTATGTGCTTTCCATTTCCTTTTTGTTTCGAATCAATCCATCATCTTCTTTTCTTGAGCTTTGTGAAAGGAACCTTCACATCTAGATAGCTTGCTATCTTAATGTCCAATGGGGATTTCACTTAGCTTTCTTTATCAACTCACACCATATTCAATAATCTTAAAAGGAAATGGGATAATCCTTCATCAATTTCATTTTCTCCATTTATTTAATTAAGTAATATTCCTTAGAGATGTTACACACACCAAGATATTCACGCATGGAATAGTTCTTACAAAAATATTCCCACATAAACATTCACACAACATTGTTAACATTTTTGCAAGTGTACAATTCGTTACAAGTAGTAAAATGAAAGTCAAAGTGTCATTTTCCCAAGGGATTTGCATTTGTCTATCTATTTATGATTATTTACTAATTTTAGCAATTATAAAAAGCATTTTTAATTCAATCTAAAGAAAAGAATTCAAAGTTATGAAGTAAATATGTGATTTTCGGTAAAAAACTTCATTGAGATTGGATTTCATGAATCAAATTAATATAACACTACACAATATATATTTCTAACATACTCACATTCATGTTAAAAGCATACTTACTCTAATTCCTTAGAAGCAAGTTCTAAATCATATGTTAAAATTTTAATTCCTTAGCCATTTTAACATACAATTTGCACTAAGATCACATTTCTAGAATGACCAAGAGATTATGTCTATCCCTAGAACCATAACTCTTTAGTGTTCTATCCATGTCTAGTTCCAATTCATTTTCCAATGATTCGGTAACAACAAATAGCATGATATTCCTATTATACACATTAATAATTAAGATAGAACAATTGAATATGAAAGAAACTATATTGCATAGGAAAAGTTACATGGAGTATGAATTCATTGCATCCAATCCTAATGAAAATGGAGATTAACTACTCCTAATCATCTAATGCATACGAATTTGATGAATTCGCACGATTAGATTGAAGAATTTGTTGTAGTTTCGTCCCAAAAGTGTCCTTGACTGAAGTGTCGAGTTTCCCAGAGTTTTCACACCAAAGAACTCTTCATTTCAACACATAACCAAATAAGAAATTGTCTACTTGTTGAGCAAGCCTGATCTCTCGATGGTTGAGAAGTACGTTAAACTCAAGTGCAACTGTTATGTCTCATGGGCGAGACAGATTTCTCGATGGGCAAGTGGTGGAGCTCTGGCTGGGTGATGTGAACCCTATTTGCACAAGGGTTGACTTAGAATCTTTAGGGTTGGAACCTATAGGAAATTTGGAAACTTAGTGAAAAGGTGGATTAGAAAGATGTTGAGATTCCAGTATGAACAATATATTGGAAACATTAATATCTCGAGTTGTAGAACTTTAATTAACATGATTCCAAAACGAGGTGAAAGTTCATGTTCTGAACTATAATCTAGGCTTAAGAAACACTAATTTTGGATGCGTAGAATGAGAGTTATGACCACGTGATAAATGTGGACAAAAGTGAGTTTTTTTTTTCGGGTGAAAGAAGAAGATATGAATATGAAAGGTGGAAGGAAAGAATCACTCTCTTCTCAAGGGAGGAAACACACAAAGGAGGGAAAGTCCTTTGATACAACCAAAGGTTCTTGAATCACTCAAGAACTTAGGAGAATCACTCTCACTAAAATATAAGACATAAACTCTAATTTTCTGAATAAAAGTCAACTTGTCTCCATTGATAAAAATGGTTCAGCTTGTATAAAAGCTTTAACTATCAGAATTACGAAAGACCCATAAATTACAATTACATACCACTTAAGCTATTAGTGATCCCACTATTTAGTGGCTGATTGTAACTACAAAATTTGCAACCCAAAGTCACCCCAAAAGCATTCAGTCATGCATCCTCTTGGTCTCCCAAAGGTTTATTCTTAAGTTGGCAAATGAGCCCTTATTACAACTTGAAAATAAAGCAAAACTAAAGCCAATTAATTGGTTAAGCCAAAACATAATTTGGTCAGCCAATATTACAAAGCATCAAACCCTTATATAAACAAACTAATAACTTAAAAGAAATTGCAGGAAATTGGTATATTAATCCTTCTCCATTTAGGCCATGATGCGATTCATAACCTTGGTCTTTTCTCCTTGAAACTTGGGCTTGTATTCAAATAATATGGACAACACTTGTTGTAGAGCTTCTTTTACTTTCCTTGCTCTAGCCCTTAGGTCCTCCAAGTTCTTCAAGTGGATCCTTGCCCTTCCTCATTGTCACATATCCATCATTGGGCAAGATGGTCCTGATAGACAACTTTGTAGTCTTCTCTAATCTTCCATTTTTGTATACAATGACTCAAGAAAAGAAAAATATTCCTAACTAAACAAAACACATAACACTTATGAACTTCCCAATAAATAATAAACACAAAAATATGAAATAAAGACAAATAAGAGAAATTAATAAGCTTAATTACTAAGTATTTATCAAGCTTATCAAACATCAATAACTAGAAGCTTATCAATGCCAACTTTGTCCATAAATCACGACTTCTCTAATCCCTAGGCCCATGATTCTCCACTTATTATTTCTGTCTCCCAGAAGCTTTCATGGATTCCCAACTTTTTTTCCCTCAAACATGTTCGTGTTTCATACCATGCTCTTCTCCTCGAAGCTTAGCCTTTAAGATTCAATCGCACATAACCAGACTCATTAATCCTAGTTCATCCATCCAGACATGGGTACACCAATGAGTCACAGGCTCAATGCCACTCAATGAACAAAGATACTTCAATCTAGGCCTCAATGCCATTGGTAGAAAAATCATAGACCTCATAGTCTCACCTATCATAACTCATCATGCGCACATAACCATCTCTCTCCGTTGATTTCAACCCCATGGCTTAATCCCTCACCTCGTCTACCCACTGCAACGTATAGTCATCTAATGTAATATAAAATATATCACCTAATATTTTTATAAACACATCATCCAATGCTTCTATTATACTCTCACATACTCTTCTCTTTTTGTGCAGCATATCATTTTTCATTACATACATTGCTAAATGTATCCACAACACACCTCCTCATCTATTGATCCATTAAATGACCTCGTCATCCAACGACCTCCTCGTCTAATGATCATTAGACGACCCAAGCCTTCAGTGGCTCATTATATGACCTCGACGTCTAGTGCTCCATTAGATGAATTTTGTGTTTAATGCTCCAGGAGACGAAGTCATTCTCTAATGCTCTATCCAACTTAAGTCGTCTACTTACAAGAGTCGTTTACTCTTCCTCTTTCAACATGAGTTATTTAGTACTCTCATTCTCACAACAATCATCTACCACCATGTCCTTACTCGTCTACTTCCTTACATTTACTTTCCTTAACTTCCTCTTATTGCATTTAACCTTTAAGTCGTCTACCAACACACCTGATAGACTATACTATGTATAGTATTCCAAGCATACAAACTCATATCTCTGATATGATTAAATTCTCTCATCATCTACTATTATTCTTTTCTATCACACTCATCCATTATTATTATTCTTCTCCCAGTTCTTTACACACTTCGTCTAATATCTCCATACAATTATAGTGTTCATTCACACCACCCTTCATCTAATGGCCAAGGCATCCACCAGACGGCCCAATCGTCTAATGGTTAAGGTATCCACTAGACTCTTTCAAGCACATTACTTTGCTGCTATCACACCATATGTTATGTTTAATAACACAACATTCATTGGCCTCATAGGACCCACTACTCATTACTCATCTTAATTTTCTAGGGTCTAACAAACTAGATGTTTCTTTTCACCTTCCTTGAGTATGAACATCGAACTCATCACTAAATGTGATATGACTTGGTAAAGAACAAACAATGAGTATGGCTGAGGATTTATGAGAATGAGTAACCAAGACATGTCCTTTCACAATGCTCAATCTACTAAAAGGTTTGGGCTCCGTTTAATAATTTGAATAAGGGTTTGGCTTTTTGTGTAAGGCATGGAAGAAAACGAGAGATGGCGGTCAGTTTTTCACTAAGGCTTTAAGCTTCTTTTAGATTTTAGGGACTTCTCATTGGTAGTATCACTTCACTTCTATACCCCTCCAAGTTATCATGAAGCACAAAAATTTCCTCTTCCTACTCTAAAAAAGCACTTTTCAAGGTTAAGGTTCATGTTATGCAACCTTACCTTGTTGAAAACTATTAGGAGGTAAGACAGATGTTGGTTCGCAACGATTGAAACCATGTCATCCACATAGACTTTCACGATATTGTTGACAAGGTTAGAAACTACCTTATCTTTTAAAGTACGATATGTGTGACCAATTTCTTGAGGTCAATGGACATGACTTTGTAGCAAAAGTTTGGTCATTCTATCATAAAAGACAATAACTCTTCTCATCGGGAAGGTACATTCTAATTTGGTTTTATCCCAAGTATGCATCCAAAAAGTTAAGTAGTTTGCACCCTATCATATTGTCAACAAGTCGATCTATTTTCGACAACAATAAATGTCTTTCAGACATACTTTGTTGAGGTTCATATAATTGATGCACATACATCATTTTTTGTTTGACTTTTTCACCATAACCATGTGGTATAAACAATTTCTTGTATGCAATCAACATCTAGTAATTTTGAAATTTCATGATTCACTACCACTCGTCTCTCTTCTTCGGGCATGTGTTTCCTCTAGACGACTACCTTGATCTAAGGAAGGATAACAAGTTTCTGACATAAAAACTTGAGGTTCATATAATTTCTTGTATGAAATCAACATCTAGTAATTGTTCATAAAACTTGAGGAAGGATAACAAGTTTTCGACAACAGTAAATGTCTTTTAGACATACTTTGTTGAGGTTCATATAATTGATGCACATACATCATTTTTCGTTTGACTTTTTCACCATAACCATGTGGTATAAACAATTTCTTGTATGAAATCAACATCTAGTAATTTTGAAATTTCATGATTCACTACCACTTGTCTCTCTTCTCCGAGCATGTGTTTCCTCTAGATGACTACCTTGATCTAAGGAAGGATAACAAGTTTCTGACATAAAAACTTGAGATCGATGACCAACATATCATCTAGGAAATAGGTAATTAGATCGATGTCCGACATATTATTAAAATTATCAATATACTAGTAAATAATAAGTCACTTTATTGTTTGTTTAAAGATGTTTTCGATGAAATTATGTTTAAAATATCTTAACTAAAAATTAAATATTATTGTAAGTTATTTTTGTTTTAGTTATTAATGTTTGATAATTTTAACTTATATCTTCTTTTGGATTTTCTTTTAACTTGTATTTTCTATTTTATCTATTGTATCTTATGATATTGGTGTCGAGTTATGAGAATAATTATTATGATAACTTGTACAATGTTAAAAATATGTTAAGATTATCAATATAGTAGTTGAGAAAAAAAAAAGGTTTTTTTCCCAAACTGGTGCAATTTAATTATGCATTTACCGAAATGGTGCAAATTTTTTTAAAATTCCAGCGAAGGGTAAGTCGTGCCAAGATGGTGCGATTTCTGTATGAAGAAGTCGTGCCAAAATCAGACGATTTTAATTAAAATAAGCTGAAGTCGTGCCAACATGGAAAGACTTCTGTGTTATGAAGAAGTCGTGCCATATTCAGACGACTTTAATTAACATTTTAAGCAAAGTCGTGCCAATATGAGAAGACTTCAGTATTAAATTGTTAATGAATAAGTCGTCCCATATTGGAGAGACTTCAATGTTGTGTTGTTAATGAAGAAGTCGTACCATATTGGGACGACTTTAGTTCGAATAAAAATTAAATTTTTTTAGTCATATTAATTAGTTAAATAATAATGCATATAAGTAATTAAAAATTTCATGATGATTTTGGTTTCTTATAATAGGGCATGAAAGTTATCTATGAGAGCCTGTGCCATAATGAGATCTGAACTAGATCGTCATCATCATTATATCTTCATGTTGTTGTCTTTGGTTTATATCTTCCACAATTTGTGGCGGCATTGTAGGCCGATAATATTGCTGGAACGATGTGGGATATGCAGACGGAGGTGTTCACTTTTATTTTAATATATATCAACTAAAAAATTATTGGATCTTATATATTTGTTATTAAAAAACTCTTTTTTTCTTTTCTTTACTTTTGTATATCTTGTGTACAATAAAAATTTTAAATTCTTTATTCAATTTAATATTATCATAATTCAATAATTTTTTCTTTTTTTAATTTAACTTTTTCTTTCTTTATTCAAGTTCAACTATGAAGTCGTGCCATTATGACAAGACTTCCTTTATAACCAAAACACTAAAGTCGTGCCATAATGGCAAGACTTTCTTAAAAACCTAATACTGAAGTCGTGCCATTATGGCAAGACTTTCTTAATAACCCAATATTGAAGTCGTGCTAATATGGGAAGACTTTCTTAAAACCCTAATAATGAAGTCGTGCCATTATGAGAAAACTTTCTTAATAACCTAATACTGAAGTCTTGCCAATATGGCAAGACTTTCCTTGTTATGAAGTCGTCCCATTATATGACTACTTTGATTATTCTCGAAATTAATTTAAGTGAAGTCGTCTTTGTTTGGTACGACTTCATGAAAGATATTAAAGTCTCTTCTATTTGAGACGACTTCAGCTCGAATTAATCAAATTCGTCTTAATTTGGCACGACTTCTTCAAGATGAAGTCGTGTCATTTTCTCACGACTTACCTCTATTGAGAAATAAAAAAAAAAATGCACCATTTTAGGAAATTGGAAAAAAAATTGCACCATTTGAGAAAAAAAAACCAAAAATAAAAGTAATTTCATGTTTTAACTATCATCATTAGTGTTTTCAATCAAAATATAAATAAAAATATAATTGAAGCAAAACAATTAAGCTTTTTACATGATTCGATTGTGCGAGTCGGACTCGGATGCACTTGTAGTAATTCTACCTCCATTTCCCATTCGCACACAAAATACCGTTACAACGAAAACACATTCTCGCGTAAACACCGCTCCCAGACAAAACACGCGCACTGACACACTCTCCGCCACTCTCTCTCTCAAATCGAGCACACACTGTCACTTTCTCTCTTCCCTTCCCATCTCTCGTTCCCATACCATCAATCATTTCCCTCTTCTCCCCTCCCACACCGACACACCAGCATTCCCATTCCCCAAACGCTGTCGTTTCCCAGAGTCTCTCATCCTTCAAATTCGTTTCACACAAGCGCTGTTAAAGCCGCCCTCGCCCTCCGCCACCGCCTCTCAGATCCGCCTCCGCTCCTCGTCCTCAGCTGAACTTCTCGACGCCGAGCTGGAGCTCGAAACAACCAAAATGATCAAGCGCTCCGGGCGGCAGCCGCCGCCGGAGTCGCTTAAAGACAAGATCTACAACCTCCGGGGAGCGTTTCTCATGGTGGCGGTTCCGCTCCTCCTCGTCGCGCTCGTGCTCTACGCCATGCCTTCCGCCTCCTCCAACGAGTCCATCGAAGACTACGCCCTAACACACCGCAAGGCCGCCCCCGATCGGAAAACCGCCTTCGCCGTCATCTTCGACGCCGGAAGCTCCGGAAGCCGTGTCCACGTCTTTCGTTTCGACCAGAACTTGGATCTCGTTCCCATCGGGAATGACCTCGAGCTTTTCGTTCAGGTGAGTGAAAATCGTGGATTTGCGTTTTCCTTCGAAATAGTTTACTCTAATCTAGTAAGAGTGAGTCAATAATTTAATTCATAAATCTCTAGTAGTTATTAATGAAAAAAAAATTATGTAATTTGTAATGAACCTCTATACATGTATCCCTATATTAATGTATTTTATAAATAGACCAAGTTGAAGGATTTTTCTAATACTTCAAGGACTAGTTAGTATAATTTTTTATGTTTTAAGGTTTACTTTTATAATTTGTTTATTTTGGAGCCTACATATGAGAGATAACAATACTTTTGTGGATGAAATTGATGATTTATTCAATGTAATAATCTCTTCCCTGAATTTTTGTGTGATAGGTTAATAAAGAAGGAAATATGGCATAAACTGGTCAGTAAGTTCTGGTAAAGATAAAAATTAAGAATATTAAAACTTGTTATATAAGCTAAAATTCACTTATCTACTTAATTTTTAAATTTTAGGAAAGTTAAATGTAAAAGCTTTTTCACATTAGATTTGAAGTGGTAGAAGAGAGAACAAGGAAGTGAAGTGAAAATGAGATAGCATAAAGCAGTTACTCTAATTTTTAAATCATGATTGTTAGAATTTTATCTGAAAGGTTTTGTTAGCATTAGGCTGAGTTCTAGGGGAGAAATTAAACTTTTTACAAATCTCCAAAACTTTTTGCAAATGAATAAATATCAGTTTTTGAATCAGTCTGTTCTTGATAAAAACTCATGTTAAACAATTGGTAATGCATATAATAGCAAATCAATGCAATTAAGAGTTGTATGAGATAAGACTAAGAGAAAAAACACGAGAAATTATAATGGTTCACCCCTTTCAAGATATCTATATCCTATTGCTAAATCACTAAAATAAGCCTATCTACTAAATTTTCAAGTTTTACAAGAACTTCCGAAGAAAACAGGAACATATACAACAACATAATACCTTGAATTGTACAATATCTACAACACCACTTCTGAAACTATCACAATCAAATTCCCGTGACCACCCTAACTAAGAACCATACAACACAAAAAATGGATTAGATTATGAAACAAGATCACCTGGAAAAGTTTCAGCTCAAACCAAAAAAAAGAAAAGAAAGGATAGTGATCTTCAAAGTAAGGTGATTAATCTATGATCATGATTCAATGATTCTTCATGAGTAGCTCCAACAAAGTGTTTTCCAAAATGCAAAACTCTTACTCGGTATTTTCAAAATTTTAAGTATTCTAATTGATTAGATTTTAAGTTATTTCGTATTTAAGAAGAGTAGGAATTATAACGTTGTATATCTGATAGTTCTAACCAACTAAAACTCATTTTAGTAAGCTAAAACAAAGCACGATGAAGTTGCACAACTTTTTTCAGGCTAAAACGAGATTTGAGTCAAAATCACTTGGTGATTTTAGTTCATTAAAAGTTTGGTTTTATAGACTAAATCATAGTCAACTTATTAAATTGCTAAAGTCATTTTAGTTTATTAACTTGAGAATTTAGTTGACCCAGGTGTTCTAACTTGCAAACCCAGCAAGTTCAAGGACATTTTTAGTTTACTAAAACTCTTCATAATAAATTAAAATAAGCCTTTAAATAAAGGCTCTTAACACTTCTATAAACCAATTTAATCAATTTTAACTAAGATCACGGATTGTAAACTTGATTACAACTCTATAACCACAAAAATACAACTCAATAACAATTTTTCAACTCCAAGATCAACACCTCATCACTTCAATCATCATGATTTAGAGCATCAAATCAAATCACTTCATGTTTTTGCTTGGATCATTAATCTCAACAAGTTTCACTTCGCATTAAAATAAAATATTTTAGTCCAAGTATACAAACATTGAATTGATTTAGGTTTGTTTAGACAAATTTCTCCATAATACTTTTAGGAGAGAAAATGAAGAACAAATTAAATAAATTTCTTTGTGAACTAAAATTAGTTTATGCATTAGTTAATTTGTAGAAACTCTCTCATAAATCCTTATTTTTAACTTGGTATAAGCTAATTTTAACTTATGGAAAAACTTATTTAATTAATTTTCTTTTATATTTCTGTCATGATAAACTTGTTCAAATAGACTCATAAAATAAATTATATATAAAATGTGATCTTGGTTTCTCTACAATACTAAAATGTGACACGCCCCATTTTTAATTCTCGCAGCATTATCTTAAATCACTTTTTATCCTCTTATAAGTGTCTATTTGAACCATTTAGAGGACTAAAAATGATATATTTATGTTAGAATAGGTATTAAATAGTTTTACTGGAAAACTACTAAGTGTTGTACATTTAAGTTGTACCTATCTCTATATCTATCTTTGCTCTTCCCTCTACTCAATTTATCAGAATTCTGTCATATAAATACGAGAACATAAGAGAGGTGATTTATTTAAGCTCTCAAAAATATATTGTCTATTTTATTTATCTCAATTTGGCATCTGAGCGGTCAATCTCGATTTGCTGATCTCAGTCTTGTTCGGCAAAATATAAGCCACCTTCCACCACTGTTCACTTCCATAGTTATCTCCAATAACCACTGGATTTGGAGCATCTCTCTAAGCAATAGCCAACCCTGTCGGTCCAAAAGGCTGAATCTACTCAATGCGCCACCACACGCATACTCGTTGTTCACAGCATCTAGGTGTGTGACATGCACATGCTGTCATCCTCTAACTGGAGTGACATCGCGCCTCCTCAACAAGACTTGTTGGACCTCCCTCCTCGTCTTTGTTATGATCGTTGGGTCTTCATTTCCAGTAAGGTTGAAGGTCAAATCTGAAATCTTCTATTTGTTTCCTATTGGCTATTTCTTTTTTGTTGGTCTCCTACAACGAAAATGTCTTCTAGACTTGTCTCCTTCTCTGGAACTTTTACTATTACTTCTGAATGACTGAATGGGAAAAATTATCTTGCTTGGTTTGCCTCAGTTTGTTGAACTTTAGTTCCTTGGCCAAGGTTTCCACGTTTACCTTGAACAAGATGGGAGTAATGTGGCATCCAATCAAGTTGAACAGTTGAAGCAAATTAATTTTCAGTTTTATGTGTTACTGTGGTAATATGTGGAAAACAAATTATTGGGTACTCTTAGTTTGTTCAAAACGTACAACTTGTTTTAGAAAAAGCCTCAAAATATATTTTAAAATGATATTCAGTGCCTTTAAGACTTGCCTCTCAAACAAACAGATCATAACATGATGTTGTTTTAACTTGTTAACTAAGCATGTTTGTGGAAATATGTGTTCGATTTTTATCTATTTGGCCCATGAGTAGTGATGAGAGGTATTATTGAAATATGTGGAATGTATGTGTGAAATTTCTCCATATTTTATTGTCATTAGTATTTAATTATGCTATAATTTGAATGTGTGTCTACTACAGCAATTTCTTTGAATTTTTCAAAATTGAAGTCAAGATTTCAAATTCTAAAAGAAATATATTCTTAAATTTCAAACAAATGAGGCCACAATTGTGGTTGCAGACACTCCAAAAACACCTTGGTGTTGTGATAAAAACACAGTCACGAACCTTTTTTAAAAGCTAGACCCTTGGTGTGGTGGTAACATTTTTATGATTTTGCAGATTAAACCTGGTTTGAGTGCTTATGCACAGAATCCACAACAGGCTGCTGAATCTTTGATTACTCTATTGGATAAAGCTGAGAGTGTTGTTCCTCGGGAGTTTCGGCCGAAGACACCTGTTAGAGTTGGGGTGTGTTTAATTTTATATTCATATTCATTTGGGTTGGGATATCTGAAACATTTTATATGCTAATGCAGGCAACTGCAGGGTTGAGGGCTTTGGAAGGGGATGCTCCGGACAGGATTTTGCAAGCGGTAAACATTACTTGCTGCATCTTGCTCATGTTCAATATTATTAGCATGTAGTAGCCATACTCAACCTTTTAAACTTGTGTTGCTTCCACTATTTGTGAATGTAAGGTTCGGGATTTGCTTAAGCAAAGAAGCACCCTAAAATCTGAGTCCGATTCAGTAAGAGTGCTGGATGGAACACAAGAAGGTGCTTTTCAATGGGTATGCATATGAACTCTATATTTCTAACTTTCGTAAGTTACATGCTTTAGTGACATCGAATGGATAGTTACAATACATTTGCTCTAAAGAGCACTTCAATCTCTGAAAATATGTAGTAACAGAGGTCACTATAGAATCCATCTATAGTCACTGACAGATATATAAAAGAGAAATCAGTAGTCTATACCATGAAAGGTGGGGAAAAATTCTAAATCAGCATAAATGCTGAACTCCTGACAATGTAACTCTAAGGTTTGTAAGAATTTAAATTTCAATCTAGTTGGATAATGCTTCGTTGTTGTAATGTGACATTGCCCTTTAATTCGTGGGGAGTTGGATTTAATCACTGATTTGGCCATTAGTGATGTGGCAGCTAGACATAGAATCAGTACTTTTAGTTTGAGTAATTATAATACTATTATTGTGGAAGAAAGTGTCAGTTATAGAAAAATCTATTTCATTTTTTTTCCCTCCAGGAAAAGTTTATGGAGAATCTTGTCCAAACATATTGTCCCTTATTTAGCATACTTGATTTAGGGGTTATTATAGTGTACAAATGATTTTGGGTGAACTGTATAAGCAGTGGGCTAAATGTACTCTGACATTATATCAGTAACGAAGTGATGATATGATGCAATAATTGTGACAACTGCTTTACACAATTTTTTATTGATAGTTTTTTTCTTTATTTGAAGAGTTATGGGAGCAATGCTTAGATGCATCAGACGTGTCGGAAATACAATATAAAATACTTGACGAATGCTAATTTTGGTATCCTGGAAGGCTCGAGTTTTAACCTGTTATTTCAAGTTCTTTGTATATGATATCTGTTTAGATAGCATTTCCTGGCAGCTAAAATTATACACTGCCAGGAAACATTTGCATGGTTCGACAGTGACTAAACTTTTTAAGATCAAGTGTAAGTAGAAAGGAAATTAAGTTAAGATGTTGTGTTCACTTTCCTCTACGGTATTTAGTTAGTTTTACCTGGCCTTCTGTTTTATTTAGGTGACTATCAACTATCTACTGGGAAACCTAGGAAGAGATTATTCAGAGACAGTTGGGGTAGTTGATCTTGGTGGTGGATCTGTTCAGATGGCATATGCCATTTCAGAGACAGATGCTGCTGGGGCTCCAACTGTATCAGTTGGAGAGGACCAATATGTCAAGGAGATGTTCCTTAGGGGAAGGAAATATTACCTCTATGTTCACAGGTTTTTCTTCTTGCTCTTGACATGCCATTTTGAGATTTTATGTTTTTATGGGATCTTCGAGTGCCCACCTCTGTAGTCTTTACCCTAATTTTCAGATAGATAGATATTCTGTAATACAATTCCATCTTCATGGTCAATAGGTTTTAGCATTTTGCTTTCAGTTACTTGGGCTATGGTTTACTAGCAGCTCGTGCGAAGATTTTAAAGGTTTCGGATGATTTTGGAAACCCTTGCCTCTTAGATGGCTTTAACGGTGAATATTACTTTGGCTTTCTACATGCTTGGTTCTATTTTTATGCCAATAAGAAGTTTTATTTTAAAACATCCTCAGGATCTTACAACTATGGAGGAAAGTCGTTTAATGCTTCATCCTATCCTTCTGGTGCAAGCTTGAATGAATGCAAAAGCATAGCTCTTAAGGCTCTCAAGGTTAACGAGTCAAAATGCACACATATGAAGTGCACTTTTGGTGGGATATGGAATGGTGGTGGGGGTGATGGACAGAAAAATCTTTTTGTTGCCTCATTTTTCTTTGACCGCGCAGCTGAGGTATTGCTTATTTTATTAACCCTTGGACCAAATACTGATATCAGTCCCTTCATTTAATGCAACTTTGCCATGCTAATCATATTATTTATTCAAAGGCTGGTTTTGCCGACCCAAACTCACCCGTTGTGAAGGTTCGTCCTGTGGATTTCGAGGCTGCATCTAAGCAAGCTTGTCGAACAAAGATTGAAGATGTCAAATCCTTTTATCCACTTGTTGAGGAAGGGAACCGTCCATATTTATGCATGGATCTCTTGTACCAATATACATTGCTTGTTGAAGGATTCGGTAGGTTTCGTAATCGTGTTGGAACAGTTATTCAAGATAATGATGCTTTCTGCGAAATCTTTTTCTTTTTCTTGGATCAATCTTTCTGCAAAATCTTGAGAATATTATTCTCTTCCTGCACTGACTGGATTCTTGTTTTGGCAGGCCTAGATCCATGGCAACAGATGACGTTAGTGAAGAAAGTTAAATACCACGATGCTCTTGTTGAAGCTGCATGGCCCTTAGGCAGCGCCATAGAAGCTGTATCATCTACATAATGACACGAGTGTGATAATTATTTACTCACCTGAAATCTTACGAGATGAGTTGTCACAAGTTTCTTGAGGTGAAGTTGCGTCCATTCATGATGATCAGAAATTGCTTATCGGGTCAAATTGAGAGTAGATAAGGAGCTACATTTCATGAATAACTAGAAGATAGCTTCATTATTTTTCATTTGTAATTATTTACTATATATCTGATTTACAGATTTGGAAGACGGATTCAATTCATTTTTGTTCGTCTATTATTTGTAGTCTTTTAGAGATGAACAAAAGGTGAGGGTGGTAGCATTGATTTTTTATTCATTCCGGTGCTGTTTCTTATTTCTTGACCTCTTGGAAAAGCGTATTTATTGGATCTTTAGGTTGCCATAAAAATTTAACTTGAAAAGTGGAGACACTAGAAGAAATAAAAGAATAAACTACAGAGAATAAATAGAGCCATGCGTGAGCATCTGTCAAACACATCACCAATATTAAATACAATAAAAATTTGGAATGCGGTTTAGGGATTCAAAGTATCCTCTATAAGTTGGGGATCAAACCAAATCTATGTATAAAAAGTACAAGATTAACTTTCCAAGAAGAATATTTATTTGTATTCCTTTATTTATGAAAATGCTTATCAAGAGTCATGAAAATTGTATGATTTTATGAAAATTGTATGATTTTGTAGTCATAAATCTGTAAAAATATTAAAATTATTGCTTAAGTTATTACTAAGTATCAATATTTATGTGGTAAGACCAATATTTTTATAATTTTATTGTGAAGATTGATTTGAGAGAAAAGGAGATTATGAATTTGAATGAATTAGAGGATGAAGTTTGTATTGGATTTTTTAAAATTGTGTTCTTTTCGGGTGATTTACTGTTTAGAAGGAAAAGGAAACAAGAATTTTGGGGTGATAAGCTTGTTTGTTTTGAGGTGAGGAAGGGGATAGGAGGCGAGGAATAGCGAAATTGGTGATAAATCCGATCCCGCTAGTGAAGGTGAGATGGAGGGTGAAGGACGCAAATTTAATGATGTATTAAATACCATTGTTGCATTAGTTGAAGCTTCCTTGTTCCATGTGTTATCTGTGGTAGATATAGTGTGAAGTTACGAACCCCTTTTCAGGTGAGGTTTTACTTTTATGTCGTTCATGGTGTGGTTTTGTTTATAGAAATGGATAAAGCAAAGGTGAAGAGGCCATGGGTGTTGGTGGAGGCATGATATGAAAGCTGTAATCGTGGTGGACGAAGTGGAATTCGTTGCTGCAATCGTGGTGGAGGAAGACGAACCTCGTCATGGTTGGAACGATTCGAGCTTGGTGAAGAAGACGAAGTCCAACAAGGTTGGAACGATTCCACCTATTTTGTGAGCTTTTCGGAACGATTCTACTTTTTTAACAAATATATGTACTTTTAGTTTTATTTATTAATAAAATTAAATAAAAATTTATTATTATATAATTTAATAATATAAAGTTTAATTTAATATTACATATTTTATATGTTATTCAAATTATATAATAATATTTTCTTAATAATTTGATAAGTAAATAAATTTTATAAATGTACATATTTATTTAGAAAAATTATAAGTAAATAATATTTTCTTAATAATTCGATACATATTGAAAAAAACAATTAGTAAACATTTTAGAAATTTGAAATATTAATTATTGTTGTAAGTATTATTTTAAAAATGGAAATGAGTTAAGGCTACATGCATCTTTTATTATGAATCACTCTCAATTCTTCAGAGTTGAGGAGAGATAGGAAAATAAGCTAATCCTGCAATTCCTCTCCTTTTCTCATTCTCAAATACCACCAAGTGAACACGATTGTCATCCTCATATAATGCTTCCCAATCCTTTTGAACAATAAATCCTCACAATATAAAGTCATATATACAATATTAGGTGGTGAGAAGTTGAAGGGAGAATTTTTGCATACTTTGACGTGTATAAATATGTAGTTTAAGTTGTTTGCAACTATAAATCTTGGATTAAATAAGGTGTTAGTTTCTAGTGGGATATACACTTATGATAATGAGTTAAAAAATAAAAAAATTATATAAAGGATCACCAAAATAGTATTTTACATGACAAAAATAAAAAATAAATAAAAATATTAAAAACAAGTATAAATAATCAAATGTTTGTTTTATTAGAAGCAATATGATACTCAGATGGTAGCCACTTTGATAGGGACATGTCAATTTGGTACCCGTTGTTAAAAAAGTGTCAATTGCATCCCTACTTTGAAAAAGTGCTTCAATTAGGTCACTTTCAGACAAAAATAATAGGTTTAATTACTCAGATAGTACCCATTTTGATAGGGACGTGTCAATTTGGTACTCGTTGTTAAAAAAATGTCAATTGCGTCCCTACTTTTGAAAAGTGCTTCAATTAGGTTCCTTTTGGATAAAAATAATTAACGTCATTAACAATGTGTCACATGTCACTCTTAAGGTTTTTTTTTAATTTTTTTAAATTAATTTTTTTTTTAATCTTTTTTGCAAAAATTTTTTGTTCTCACGTGTCAAGTTCCTATTGTGACACCTGGCAATGTTAGTGTCACGTGATAGGATATTACCATGTCTATCAAATATCATTGTCCTGATTTCAATTTAGTCCTTGTATATATCTCATTGTTTCAATTTAGTTTCCACTTTTGTGTCTTTGATTCAATTTTGTCCGATTTTTTTTTAATAATTGAAATATATTTTGACAATCCATTTTTTTATATGATTAAAACTAATTAAGCATAAATATTTTTACAAAATTAAGTACTAATATTTATATTAAAATTTAGAGGTCAAAGAATACATTGAAAAAATATGGGTAAATAATATACAATGTAATATGTTAAAAAGTCATTTTTAATAAAAAAATATTAGTATAACATTTATACATATAATAGATTTGGTCTTGAATTGGAGAGAGACAATACTGTTTTATTTTGAAAAAACAAAATGAGTGACTATATTGTTCTATTAGTATAACATTTTTTACCACTAAATTTTAATGTAAATATCAATACTTAATTTTGTAAAAATATTTATACTTAATTAGTTTTAATCTTATAAAAAAATTGATTAAAAAATATACTTCAATTATTAAAAAACTTTGGAACAAAATTGAAACAAACACACAAAAGTGGGAACTAAATTGAAGCAATGAGATATACATGGAAACTAAATTGAAATCAGTACAATGACATTTGGCACATGTGGCATTATCCTGCAATGTGGCACTGACATTGTAATGTGTCACAAGGACTTGACATGTGACGACAAAAAAGTTGATATCGAGTAATTAAAGCAAGAAAGTAAATGTATAATTAAGGACGTAATAAGATAAAAAGTATATTGAAAATCTAAGAAAAACTTATGAGATATCAAACCAACGAACTGTAAAGGGAGAATGAAAATTGTTTTAACAAAAAAAAAAAAAAATAAAATAAAAAAAAAATAAAGGATAAAAGAAAA
>Ga0099823_1002065_pt1 | contig 17739 bp, 8 predicted proteins | sample CowpearedBW_FD_76831 | JGI IMG/M metagenome (GOLD analysis project Ga0099823, IMG submission 76831) | Root nodule microbial communities of legume samples collected from California, USA - Cow pea red BW | ecosystem: Host-associated > Plants > Roots > Nodule | place: USA: California | collected...
CACAACCACCATTAATGGAAGACCAAAACCTCCCTCACAACACTTCACAACACTTCACAACCACCATCAATGGAATACTAAAACCAGTGTACAACTAGTGACCAACAATTGCAAAACCCTAATCTCCCCAAACATTCCTTTGTTCTTCAACCACTCTATTCCCAAAAAGTTCCATCTTTTAAACCACTCTTCGCTTCCCCTTTTTCAGTTTGCGGTCACCCACCCCCACCACTGCGCCACCGTGGCCGCCGTCCACTGTCACGAGGGCTACCCCCTCACCGTCGACATGCTTAGCCTCCTCCCGTCGCTCCGCCTCGTTGTCACCGCCAGTGCCGGTACCTATCACGTCGACCTGGACGAGTTCCGCCGCCGCGGAACTCAGGTTGCAGGCGCCGGAAATTTGTTTTCCGAGGACGTCGCCGATTTCGGGGTGGCTTTGTTGATCGACGTGGCCATGCAGATTTTCGCAGCAAATCGAAGTTTGAGAAAACGACACGATGATTCCCGAGCTATTACGCTTGCTTCCAACGTTCGTGATTTTGTATTCGCTGATATAGGAAGTTGGTCACCGGGAAGTTCAAATTTTATATCACTAAATTAATAATAAAATTTATGTTAACAAAATTGTACCAAAAAAGAAATTAAAAATGTTGATAATATAATTATAAATTTTTAATAATAAAAAATAATTTTTCTATTCATAAAAAGAATTAAAAAGTAAAACAATTGATGCTGTCAAGTTTATTTAAAACTTCGTTGATGTGAAAGTAATAATATCTTTATAAATAAAAAAGTAATATTATTTTGACATTTAACCAACTTTTACGTACACTATATATTTATTATTTTACCTTTTAATTAGGTTATAAAACGAATTGTGGCTTGTGGTTCAGCCTATCACAATACCACAGGTCAGTTGAAATTTTTAATCCATTATTCCATTTTCTTCATGTACGTTTTGTCTTTTGGTCCATTCAACTCCGACATGCTAATTCATTTTTTTTATTATTATATATTTCAAAAATATAAATATACAATATTATTATAATTAAAATCATTAACATTTAAAAATTAAAATTTAATTAATAATTATGATAAAATAATCTAATATATAACAAATGTTTTAATTTATTTAATTCAAAGTATTATTTAATTAATTCAAAATTTTTAAAAATATTTATATACTTTTAATATTTATTTATAAATTTATAAGTACATATAAACAAATTTTAAAAATTTAAAATTAAAAAACAAAAGTAACAAGAATAACCCTCTAACATTTTCTAGGTAAATTGTAAGTTCTGACATGTGTTTTAGTATCGAATCAATCTAACTCAATCCATTTTTTTATAAAAAGAAGTCAACCACTAACTCATTTTGGTACACCTACTTTTTATCTATTTTCTTTAAATATAAAAATTAATTATTTTTAAAGTTTAATATTTAATTTAGTCCTCTAATTTTATCCGAATTTTTAAAAAGACTCCAAGTTTTTTATTTGACCAATGTAGTCCTCCAATTTTTTAAAAGATTTTATATTTGGTCATTTATGTTAAACTGACGTCGCATTGGTACATATCATGTGTCAATTGGTGAAACTTTTAATTTTTTAAATTTTTAAAAAAATTTAAAAATGCTTACATGTTAGATCATGATTGTGTCACGTGGCAGTATGCCACTTGTCATGTTACTGTCACATGTCACATGATAATGCTCGTTTTCAATTTTGTCTTCATATTTATAATTTTGATTCAATTTAGTATTTTTTTTTTAAATAAAATGAAGTAATTTGGTCCCTCTCTAATTTGAGATCAAATTAGTAATTAAATTTAATTACAACTTATATTATGTACATGATAAAATACTTTTAAAAATTGTATATATCAATCACTCCACCTAAATATTCAAGTTATTATTTTATACATTTTTACATACAAAAGTACTTATTTAAACTTATATTTTATTAAAATATTAAAAATATAAATGTAAAATAATACCTATAATTTTTGAATGTTTAATGTGACAAATACTTTTAATGTCACATGTGTCACTTTATATTTATATTTTTAATATTTTTTAAATATTATAAGTTTAAATTGGAATTTTTTATGTAAAAATGTAAAAAAAAATAATTTAAATATTTTGGTGGATTTTTTTTCCTGTATAAAATATTAAAAAAAAGTAAAAAAAAAATATAAGTCGTAATTAAGTTTAATTATTGATTTAATCTCAAATTGAAGAGGTACCAAATTAATTAATTTTATAAAAAAAAGGACTAAATTGAATCAAAATAATATGAGGACTAAATTGAAAACATGCTAGTTTTTATAATTGTCATATTATGAATTTGTTTGAATTGAATTGATTCTAATAAATATATGATTTGTTTGGAGTGATTTGTTCTAAATGATAAAAAATGAGTTTGATTCAATTGATATTTAAGAATGAAGTTATGTGTGAAATGTATTGGTTTTTGTTGTCGTTAGACAAGCCAATTTGTCAAGAATTTTATTAATAAGTAGATTTTAAGTTTAACTCAGTTCCATAAAACTAATTTGTAAATTGAGGTTTGCACACTACTTATATACAATGAAATTGTCTTATCTTTAGTTTATATCGGACTTGAGGACTTGAAAGCTCTAGAGATGTTTTTGTTAGGCGCATACTAGACTCGCTAGACATCAAAGAATTGTGTTAGGTGTCATCTAGCTGGCGTTCGATAAAAGTCTTTCAATGATACCTTTATTTGAGTTGGATTGAGTGATGATTGTGGGTATTAGATATAGGTTTAATGATTTTTATTATATGATTTAACTTAATTAAGTGATATATATATATATATATATATATATATATATATATATATGATATGATATGAGATTATTAAAGTATGAAAAGGTAAGTTTCGGCTTATTGAAAGTGGAATGACTTCAAACGGAAGAAACACATGAATTATTGTAATTTTTTTTTCCATAATATCGATAATAGTAATTTAATTTCAATCAAATCAAATCCACAGTCCCTACCTTTTCGTTTTGTCCTACTATGGAGAGATGGTAATAAATTTGTTAACATTCAATCATGTTACCTAGTTCTTAAAATTTGGGTTAAATTTAATTTTAGTCTTTAAATTGAAAAATATATGTTGATTTCTAAATACTAAATTTAAAGGATAAATTATTTCTTTAAATCGCCTTTTTTTTCATTTTCTGAATAATAAATTCAAAAGATCAAAACCGTTTTTTTTTTTTAATTTAAAACACTTTTTTTTTAATTTACAAAATCAAAGCTAGATTTATCTAAAACATTAGAAACTAAAACCTTAATTGAATAAACTGTTTAAACTTTAATAAGAACTCTTTTTATTTTACCTGTGGTTGGTAGGTAACCTAATTTAGTAAGATGGGCTGCTTAAATTAAAGGTAATTTTGATATAAAGAATGGTTAATTCTATCTTTGTTATAAAAAGAAAATAACTAATCGAATGAAAAAATAATTTAACCCATCTACAAAATATTTCCTTGTCTTATTAATATATTATATGATTTTAAAACTTGTGATATTAATATATTATTATTGTCTGTTTATTCAGCCAATAATTTTTGCTAAACATAAAAATCATTTATTTAGTATTGTTTTCACGGCTAAAAAAATCATCAAATAATGACTAATTTTATGACAAAAAATACCTTTAGAGAGCAATTTATAAATCAATTTTGTAATTAGAGACTAATATAAAGATCAATTATTTTGGTAGCTAAAACCTAAGTAGCTAATGGTAGTGACCAATTTAGAGACAAATTCATAATAGAAACTATTTAGTTACCAATTTAAAGATCGATTATAATTTTTTAAAAGTATTGTACTTACCAATAACTTTTAGTTTATAAATCGCTACTTAAATTGGTCATTATACTAACTAATTATTTTTTGTTACTAAAGTTTATCAGTAATCATCAAGGATCTCCTTGTCGTGTTTCTATATTGCAGATAAGGTAGTCAAATCGATATTTAAATTGTAAAATCGTAAGATTCTACGAGTAAATCTTACACACATAAGACAATTATCAACAAACAAAATCCTAAGATCGTGTAAATCATTGTTTTCTTTTTCGAAATTTCTGTTGCCCTACCTATTTATATTCTTTGATGAATAATTAAAATTAATTTTAAATCGTTATATGTGTTGTCAATCACACAACCACACTTTACCTAATTAAATTAAATATTAGTGTAATTAAAATTAATTTCTCAATAAAAAGTTATTATAATTAAAATCAAGCTCGAACACATCAAAATACTCTGCAATTAAAATTTAATACAATTATAATTTTTCAAGTTTATAGTCATAATTTTGTATAAACCCAAAACATAACTACTTTTAGTATTTATTAATTATAGCGATAGTATTTATTATTTCTCATATAAAGAAACATAATAACATTATTATTATTTTTTTCTTATATAAAGAAATTTATAATAATGTTATTTATGAATATTAATGCTACTTACGAAGACGGATAAAAAATTATTCTTTTGATTTATTCTTTTTCTGTTATTTCATTTTAAATCTTTTTGTATTTCTATATTTTATTATATTAATTATTTTCAAAAAACATGTTATTTAAATTATAAAATTAGATTAATTTCTACTTTTAATATACATGTTATTACGCCTCCAATTCTAGATTCCAAGTGCTCCTTCAATGTATGGACGAGATTTTCTGTTTTTCTCTACTTTTGGGTTGTGTTATGTAACAATTGGAGCTCCATGGATACTCACTTTCAAGTTTTCTTTGCAATGCAATAAACTATGGTTGTTTCGTCTCATTCCCTTAATCTCTATACCCTAATTTCCAGAGTTCTGCTCTACTTTCATTCTTCTTTGTTCTTGTTGGCTTTGATTCTCAGTTTCCATGCACTTCTGTCGATTGTTTTTAACTTCTTTACATTTTGCATTGAGTACATCTTAATTTACACCACTTACATTATGTACACCGTTTTCTCCCTTTCTACTTTTAATCATTGCAATTCCAATTCAATTCTTAATTTCATTTTAGTGTAATTGCAATTTTATAGTTTAGTAAGTTTTACAGTTTCAATTTTAGTCATAGTTGAAATTTCAATTTTTGGCTGTCAATGTGTTCTCTCAATCTTTTTTATTCAAAACGACATCATTATATACATTGATACTTCAAGAAATATCTATGAAATATCTATTATTTGTCATCACACAAAAAATATTATTAAAAATAATAAAAGTACTAAAGGAATACATAGATAATTGGTATTTGATTATAAAAAAAGTCCATCATATACTAGGAAGCATATCTAGGATACCAAGTTAAAGGTTCCCCTTTAGCCAATCCTAAACTAGCCAATTTATATGCATAACTTCAAACATCTCCACCATCTCCCTCTAATCGCCTATGGAACAATCATTTGGAAAGTAAAAGCTTAAAGTCAATACCTTAAAGTCAGTAATATAATTCACATTTAAATTACTGCAGTACAATGAACTAAGCTGAATTTAAAATGAAAGCAATGACATAGTAAAACAAAATGAACTGTATGGGACAAGAATTAATATTGATAGAATATGCATGTGTTGGAAGGTGGTTCAACGTAACACTGAATTCTTGCCTTTTAAATAAAAGATTAAGAAGGCCAAAAAGTTCTTTACATTGAGGATGGCATTTAAAACCCTAACTAATAAATACACTTATAAACATGAGACTAGGTTAAAAATATACGAGAGATGTGGTAAAAGAAGCTTTACAAGCTGAGTGTCCATTACCTCACCTATAAAATCTATATCCAAAACAAAACAAAACAGAAGATCAAATGGGAACATAAGGCTCAAAAAGTTTAATACACGGATTTGGATCATTCTGCATAATTTCAGCAGCACGTTCGAACTCTTCCCTCAGAACTTTGATGCTATATTTATCTACCACTCGCCCAAGATCATGAGATGTTTCAAAAGGATCCTCTATACATATCAAATGCCGATCATTGCCAATCCTTCTAGTCCAGTCCTTCTCTCGTTTGCTACACCAAAATACAGTATCACATTCAGATAAATAAGAATGAAAACAACGCAGATTTAAATCAACAAAGCATTACCCAGTTCCTATGACTTTGTTAACAACGGAATGGAACATAAAGGGTATGAGAAATATTCAGAGATAACGAGTTCTCATACCTGATTATGCTTCCTGTGCGCACAGATATAACAGAATTTGCATAATCATGACAATATGCCCAATAGTGGAAAAATCCCCGCACAAGCTGAGCAATTGTTTCCTTGTTGTGGCGACCAAAATCACCAAGTTTTTCAACTTCATCAAAGAAAGCACAACTAATATCATCGACAGTCACAGAATACGTTGTCTCCATCTCCTGTATACAAAATAGTATTCAATCATTAAATTACAAAATTATTCATATGATGTAATGTTTAATGAGGTACAAACTTGACAAAGTTAACTGAACATCTTTGATTTGAATACTGCAAAAAGTTATTCCATTGACACTAGCCACGCAATTGCTAAAGTGGTTTTCTCAGAGTAAAAAGTGATTTGCCATTAACAACTACAAGGCTTTGCCACAGCATAAAAATTTGAAGTGGTTTTCCAGCCAATTGTATGGAAAATGAAAATGAAAAGAAACCTAGAACTCTTAGTTAATTAATTTTTTTATTCTGTGGAATATGGAAACACAGACCATTATGTTTAGATGAAAATAAAGGGTTCTTCTGAAACATTAATAGCGAAAACAGTGACATTCTACACCTCTTAAAAGGCAAAATACAGAAATATCTGACAGAGGAATAGAAGAATGAAGTCTGAAGTACACACCTGCAAGCATGGAAGGATGGCAGGTCTTCTCATTTGCAAATAATGAATGCACATCAAAACATACCTGAAATTAAAATTAAATTGTTTTTAGGCAATACTATCTAGTCATCATATTTAAATGAACTTCAATTGTTTTGATCCTGTCTACTTTGATTTTGTTTTGCTATATTAGCACAGTACCTTGCCTAATTATAATAAAGACAACAAAAAAAACTTTTTGAATTACAGTAGCATCAGAGGTTAACTTACGCATAGCTAGACAGAGTTCCATGGTAAGTTTCATTGACTCTTCTTGACTTAGCCCAATGTTTGATAATGAAGGCTAGCTGCCGTAACCTTGGATCTATGAGCGCATAATCCCGAAGAAGCTTTGTATTCACAACAGCAAGAAGATTGTTAATGCATATGTCACAAGAGATTCCTGTTACTGGATCCATGAGCTTTACTATGGGAACCCGTGCACGTGTCAATGCCTACAAACAAATTCAAATTAAGAAATGAACAAATTTTTGTTTTAATTTAATTACTTCAATTTCCAAGGGCAGTAAACCAGCAGCAAATGCATTCTTTTGAAGAAAAATTGAGTCAGTCAGTTACCAGTAATTTCTGTCATATTCCCCACCTAATCCACTTCCTTTTCCTTCTTTATTTTTACCTACATTTTTTCTTAAGTTTCAAAAAGATTGGCCATCATGTTATACTTATCATACAACTCTTTTAACCATAGCATTTTCTCCAAACATATCCAATAAAAATCAAACAGAAAAAACAGATTAGAGATGCTGTGGAAGAAAAAAAGGGGGATGAAAAGACTCAGACACAGGAAGCAAAGAATAACAGACAGAATATGTTAAAGTCTAGGCACTAGCATTGACCAGTGAAGACAATAGCATCTATGCTTATCCAGCCATATAAGGGCCCCTTTATATGGAATCCATAAATTTGAAAGTATCAAACCAAGACAGCAAAAACACCACATAATGTCCTACATCCATGCAAAAACACAATATAAAGTAGGAAAGTCGCCTTATTTGCAGTCACTCAGTCTTATATATGGCCTCTTAGAAGCATGCCTTTGTTGCAACATCGTGGATAAGGAATTTAATCCCACATTGACCAGTGGTATAGAAAAAAAATAGAATATATAAGTGTATAAATTACATTTAAATCGCACTTTATAAACCAATTTTATAGGGTTAATTTAAGCTTAAACCCATATCCTAAAATGGCATCAAAATTCCTACATTCTATTATATAATAAATAGCAATCAAGTGCTCAGGTAATGGCTACACTAGAGTTAGAGGGGTTCCTTTATTTGATAAAGAGGCGAGCCCAATATTACTAGGAATATTTTGAAAGTCTTCCTACAAATAAACTACAAGTAAAATGTAAATTTTATTCTAATGCTTGTTGGGGTTGATGGGAAGGATGAAACATCATCTTCCTGGAAAAAAACAAAGATGTTATTCCTTGTCCTAGTGTCCCAGATGAAGTAATGGAAACACTTGTGAAGCTGCTGAAAAGTACACAAAAAAATGAAAAGGAGAACAACCTTGATTGGGCAGAAGTTACAAAAGAAGTAGCAAAAGGAAAGAATCCTCTCCAACAAATGACAATTAATGCATCTTATGTAAATAGAGATGTAATTCACAGGAAGTTTGCAATGCAATTATGTTAATGCATTGCCATTTAACCTTGTAAGAAGTCCTCCTTTTATCCAAATGTTAAAGGTTGTTGGATAGTATGGTAAAGGTTTAAAGCCTCCTTATCATGAGGAAAGGGTCTCCTATTTGAAAAGATTTGTTAATAGTTAATAATGCCAAAACCAATAAAAATGAAAAATTCCTAGTAGGAGACAAGGAAGAAATTGAAGACACTGAAGAAGGGGAAAAAGATGAAGATGACTTGAGTGATGTAGATCTTGGAGAAGAAGATGATGAAATATGAATTTGATTTTGAGGCTGTTTAGTATGTGCAGCAGTAGCAACAACCATAGTCAATTCACACCGTAGTACTTCATCTGACAACCTTTTTACACAGACAATCTTATCTGGCCATGTCTCCCAAATCCTAGTTTGTATGTCATAAATTTCTAAAATAAGTCTCATCTTATATCTGGGGATAAATAAAAACCCTCCCCTTCGAACTTCAATCTTAACCAACAATCCAAATTTTCATTAACTTTGGACAGCAATGAAGTTTGATTACAAACTTGGGAAGTTATACGCCACAAGTAGGAAGACAATTAACCAAAATCTAAAACCGGTATAATTATGCACATATATTCTCTCATTACCTTCCCAAAGATATTAAGTGGCACATGCCTTTTTAGTCCATTGGGAAGTATTCGGTGAACAGCTATTTTTTATTATCTAAGAAAAAAATTCAAGGACAAACCAGCTACAGCATATTTCAATTTTTTTCCATTCAAAACCAAATTCATTAAACCTCCTTTGTGGAAATTTCTTAGCAAGCTTATATAAGTACCTTTGCTTCTTAAAGTTATTGCACATTTCTTTAAATGTGAATACAAACCATCAAGATAAAAATGGAAATGCAAAAAAAAAAAAAGACGAAAGTTTTCTCACCTGCACATTCTGCAGATTATCTGATTGCAAAATATCCGCCAATTTCATTATAATCTTAGCTTTGTCCATGTCTGCTTCGTCGATAGCAAGGCAAACATCGATGTCACTTTTAGAGACACCAAACGAATTAGCACATGATCCATAGAGATAAAGCTTAGCTGCTGGCCATTCTTTGCTAACTAATTTCTCCAACAATGCTACTAATTGCCTTTGCTTCTGCTTTTCTTCTTCAGGAGGTATTAGAGACTCATATATTGCAAGGAAAGGAACATTAAGAACATCAATGTCCCTTCGACAAACTAACTGCCTTTTGTACATTCTTGCCCGCTGGCTTAGGATCTGCTGCCCTCTTGAATCCGATGATCTGGCATCCTGATAACAAATGATACAAGTGTAAATAACATTCATACTTTACCAAAAAAAGACACATGACCCTCATAATTTGATCACCAGTAGATAACTGTAAAACTCAACAACCTATCTAGGCATTAAAATAAAGGTCCTTCAAACAAATTCAAAATTAAAAATATCACTGTATTATAAACAATTAATGGCTACTCAAAATACTTGATGGAATTTAGTTTAAAATTTAGCTTAGTAATGATTTACAACACATAACAAGTTAGCTACCAGCAATATTATCAACAAATATAACCACGGACCTTCTCTCGAGTGGCGCGTCGTTGCCTTGAGTTGGTCCTGTCATCAGAGTCATCCTCTATCAACAATGAATCAGCCAACTGCTCCCCAAGGACATCAACATGAGCCCCACTTCCACCAGTCTCATTCACAACACTGGAATGCAAGTTACTCCCAGCAGGTGGCCCAGGGCGATCAAGCTGATCAACAAGCCCCATTCCACGAACTACATTGCCTCTAACATTGCTCCTTTCACCAGAAACCATTCTCACACCTTCCCTCTTACCATACAAATTCTCAATCCTACCACCACCACCACCACCCATTTCCCCACCCCCCACCCTACCATCTTTCCTACCCTCCAAACCCTTCCCTCTATTCCTGTTCCCAAACCCTGGTGGAACCCTACTAGCCTCATGAGACAACGACCCACTAGCCGTATAACCCTCAAGTCCTCTTCTTTCCCTGTCCACAACATCATGATTACCCTGAAGAACCACATTCCCACTGGAATTAGAACTGGGGTGATCGACATGCAAGTTCCTGTCGAACCCGTTGTACCCTCTGTTGAAGTTCAAATTGAGCAACGAGTCCACATTGGGAGAAACTTCAGATGCAGAGTACGCAACCGTGGGCAAAGACCCGAACTGCAGTTTCAGTTCTTGCTGCTGGACGAAACCATCGACCTTGCTGTTCTTTTCTTCGATGGGAAACCCTAGTTTTCGCAGATCGTGGGTGAGGCCAGCGTTAACGTTGACACCGTTAGTGACGGAGTTCGGGTTGACGGGGAAGTGGGTCCGAGGAGGGGGAAACGGGTTATGGGGCAACCCGAAAAAGTTCGGAGGGTAAAGCGGAGAAGAGAGAGTGTGGGACCAAGGAGGAAGATGATGAGGGAGAGGAAGGGGGTGTTGGTGATCGGCGCCGGCGATTTGCCACTGCGGCGAGCCAACGGGGATCGTTGGACCGACGACGGCGACGGCGGGATCTATCGCCGGAGACTGTTGCCGCGGGTGTGAGTGGTGTTGGTGGGGGCGTTGGATGAGTGAGAGGAGGAACTCACCGCCGTTAGAGGGCGTCGGCGGCAGTGGCAAGTCACCTCCACCGCCGTTCATGGAGGCGGGTGGCGGCGGAGAGAGGGTGACGTGGCAGTTGTGAGATTGCGAGGGAAGAGAGAGCGTTGAGAGAGAAACTTAGAGGAGAAGTGTAGGAATGGGAGTGTGTGACTTTTAACTTTATATATAAAGCAAAAATGTTTTGATTAATGTGATTTTCGTTTGTTATTATTTTCAAAATTATTGCTAATCTTTTATCTTATCTTCTTGGTATTCGATAATAAAGGAGATAAATTATACTCTAAGAAGTTTTTTTAAATACAGTAAATAATTAATCAATATCTAACATGCTACTTTTTTTTTATGTATACAGTATCAACATGTAACGAATATTATTAAAAATATCATGCATGACCAATCTAAATTCTTGATATTAGTTAAAAATCATTGTTCATATGATTTTTAAGAAAAAAAAAACGGTATGCGTGGTTTTTCTAAACAAATATAATAAGAAAGATAAGGTATTATCTAACAACATTGTAAACTTTACATTAGTTGTAATCATTATTAGTTACAGATTAAAAGTTACTCTCACAATATATAATTATTAAACCCGTAAAATTATCATGTCATCAATCAACAAGAAAGTTTTACTTTTAATCTTTAAATAATAAAAATAATTTATCTTTTTCCAATTTAATAAAATGTATATTCCAAGAAAGAAGGTTAAAAATATGTCTATAAAATTAACAAAAATAGAGCAGTATTATTCTGTAAATAAGTAAAATGTTTTGGTGTGACATGACTTAAGGAATGTTAATATTTTTTTTTCATTTCTCTATTTATTTTGCTCTATTACTGGGAAAACCATATGAAAGTTACTTATTTAAATCAATTATTAAAAATAAAAAATATTATATTATATTATAAGGTTTGTGTGAATGAGAGAGGATGAACTTAGTGAAGAAGTTTGGTGATGTAAGTGGGTAAGACTTACTTTATTATAAAGTTGTCATGTGGAAAGTTTGGATCGGAAGACTGTGGAGTAATTTTACTTTTTATATATTTTTCTTTTCTCTAATTCTCATCTTGTTTCTTTGGTATTTGATATAGAATTGTCTAACAGTCCTAATTAATAAACATCTAACAAATTTCGCTAAATATTTTTAATTAATTAAAGAATCATATATTTTTATATTTTTTTATTATAGTTGGTGAATTAAGAATATAGCATTAAATAATATTTTTTTTAAATATATGTTCAAATTAATTTTTTTAATAAATAAAAGTGTTTTGAAAAAAACTAATTAAAGCTTGTTCCTATCTAAAATAAGATATTGAAATTGTTGATATCGATAGTTATCGTATTTTCTACTTTAGCAATGACATTATTGACTTTTTTTTTACCTTTTTATTTTTTCTCTTTTTAACTTAGGTTAAAAAGTATATTTTACAAATCATATTATATCTTAGATTCATGATCTAACTCTAACTTTGTTTATTTTTCATTTGTAAAGACATTCAACATGGATAAAAATGTTTTACATAATTATTATCACTAGGAGAATGGAAAGAAATAGTAAATTAATTAATTTAAAGTTGAAGTTTGCTTGAATTATTACCTCTCTAATTTGGAGGCATACAAGTATAACAACTTGAATTGAATTTCTTGAGTTGAATTCTCTTGACTACTACTAGTGCTTTCAACTCATCCATATTTATTGAAAGTTGATGTACAAACTTTCAAAAAATAAAATTGTAATCCAATCATCATTGTATTATTGCAATGTTTGGGTAGAGGTTGCAAATCTCGAGGGATGAATCTATAAATTTCTTTACAAAGTTGCAAATAGATTCATTATCCTCTTTCTTGATGTTACTTGTGTGGTTGAATGAGGTCGGTTGGTTGCAAACTACGCTTTGAATTTATGAGATGTCTACAATGGAATTTTTTAGTAAGGTCAAATATTAGTATTACTCCATTGAGTTTCATAAAGAACATTCGACAAATAATTGTATTGATTTTAAAGTAGATTTTCACATGAGATAAACATATCAATATATTCTCATCATGATTAGTGTAACCATGTATCACTATGAAAGAACATTAGTTTGATGACTTGCTAGCTATTAGAAGATGTATAGAATGTGCAAGTGTCGATCAACATTTGAGCTTTGTATCTAGTGATAGAAATAATTGTGTTTTGCTTTGTATATTCATTGTTTTGATGGGGATGATCATTTGTTACCAATGTGGACATGAAGTCAAGTGTTAATATGTTTTGATTGAGATTGAGTTCATCCTAAGAATATGAAATATCACCATTGAGGTGACAATTGAGTTATGATTGGTGTGTTTTTCTATTCAACTTTTTACCAATGTTTGAATCTCGTCTAGTAGGATTCTCGCCTTAACTTGATGTTGTTCTCAAAGTATTAAGTCACTTAGTGCCTTTTTTTGTATTGTCTCAAGGCATTCATTATTTTGGAGTTGTAATGCTAAGTTACAAAATTGTAAGGCCTTGTGTTGTTACCATTTACTCATGTGTTCGTGTTGTTTTCCTTGCATTTGTTTGATGTGAGGTTTGAGATTGTTATCAATTTATGACTATTACATGTTGTTGGTTGATGAATTTGAAATGGTTTTGCCTATAATTAAAACCATAAACCTATATGGCATAGGTAAAAATTTACCCAAGATAACATAGTGGACATCAAATATTTTCAGTGGACATTTTTTTATCGACAAAAAAGATATTAATAGTAGAACACTTGGAATAGTCTAACTCTTTTACAAAAAAATATTTCCAATGTTACTTTTCCTTACCAATCCAAAAGATATTCCTTAAAATCTAAAATTACAAACTAGAATATATTTTTCACTACTATGTGGTAACACTTAGTAGTGGGGAGCCCCATGTGATGCATGTATCAATTTAATCTTATTTATACTTATCAATCTTTGTCATTAAGTGTCCACCATCTAGGTATATATTTTACTAACATAGTAAATCAACTTGTTTAAGTATTGCATCTTTGCCTCTAATAAGAGGTCTTCATTGCCATTTAATTGTTATCATTGTCATTTCTTCATTATTTTGTTTAGCATTATGTGATAGCACCATCATCTTCATTACACTAGTTCAATCTCATTGTAAATTTTTGTTGATCGTACTATGTTATCATCCTTCACTTTAGTTAGGTATAAGTTCAAATCTGCAAAAGAACATTTTGTATGTATCCTGGCTAACAACATGAAAAAGCTATGAGAATCAGTCCATCCTTACAATAAAAACCTTTTCCTTTGCTCCCAGTCTGGAAATTACTTATTACCCTTATCTAATTACTACCCAATAACCCAATCATTTGTCCATTTATCATAAAAAATTTAAGCATGTTATAGGGTTTAAACACCAATCTAAATATGTTATAGGCTAGAGTAAATACCTTTGAAGCATATGTTAACCCATTCCTAAAAATGGTTTTATTTCTTTGACCCCATAGAAGCCACAAAATAGCCATCCATATGCTACCCCAAATTATGTTATATTTGTTGCTCAATTTTAAAAGTTCAAACTGACAAAAGTGGTATTGTGGGTCATTGTGACTCACACTAGTATTTCCTACCCATATATGGCATTGCTTCCACACACACTTTGCTATTTTACACGTAAAGAACAAGTGACTATTGCTTTCCTCTGCATTACCGTACATTACACATAGTGTAGAACTTGTAATTATGCCCTTCCTCCTCAGATTAAGCTTAGTCCCCACTCTATTGAGTATAACTTTCCATGCAAAGTGTTGTGTTGTGGGGAGAGCTCTAGTCTTCCAAAATATTTTAAATATTTCGTTTTGCTCCCCTTGGTTTGTGCCAAGTAACTTTTTATAGGCAGATTTGACTATATAGTTGTCACCCTCTTCGTCTTTCAACTGTAATGTATCATCCCTATCCTTGGATAATGGTATATGTGTGAGTTCTTCCATAGATTTTGATACTAGAGGAACTTACCATTCAAACAAATGTCTTCTCCATTTAAAATCCCATACTCAACCATGGTTCATCCATACTTTAAACTCTTTTATTACTCTAGTCTTGTTTAAAGAATTGGCGTATAATCTTGGATAAGCTATACGCTTAAAGGTTGTTCTGGAATCTAGCTATCTTCCCAAAATTTAATCTCATTCCCCTTTCCCACTTTTCACTCAACATTATTTACAAACCAATTCTCTCATTCTCGTTCATTTACAACTTTCTTAATATCCCTCCACCACACAGATTTCTGGCTCTTCTGGCATTTATTGTTGGAGGAGTTTTTCCATTTTCCATACTTTGATTCCATAATTTCTTTTCATAGTCTTTCCTCTCCCATTGCTAACCTCCAATTCCATTTCCCTAGTAATGCAACGTTGAACATCTTTATATCTATAGTACCTAATCCACCCTCTTCTTTTGGCTTACAATTGTTATCCCATTTTACCCATGCTAACTTTTTACCTTTACTACCCAACCTTAAAGAAATTGTCTCTGGATTTTCTTAATGTTCCTTTCCACTTGTGTGAGAATTTTAAAGAAAGATATGTAAAATAAAGTTAATGTTATTAACATCGATTTTAATAGGCATGTTCTTCCTGCAAACGAAAGATATTTTTCTTTCCATCTAACCCATTGTTTCTTAACATTCTCAACCATTCTTTTTCATATGCTATAACTTATAGGATTACCTCATATCCTCATTCCAAAGTATGTAAAGGGTAAATTCATAATCTTACAATTCAATATTTCTACATATCTCAAAACCATATTTACTTCTATTCTCACACCACCTAATTTTGTTTTCGAAAAGTCCACCTTTAATCCTAAACCAAGCTCAAAACATTTCAAAAAGCTCTTAATAATCATAATATTTTGTGTGTTTGCTTGACTTAGAAATAAAGTGTCATCTACAAATTGCAGCATATTCACTAGAATATCTCTCTCTCCTACCTTAACCCCTTGTAGCAATTGTTTTCTTGTTGTCATCCTAACCATTCCAACAAACCCTTCTGCCACTATTAGGAGCAAAAAAGGAGCTAAAGGGTCTCTTTGCCCAACACCTTTTGATGGGTTGAATTATTTTGTTGGGCTACCATTTACAAGCTCTAAGATCATGGAAGACTCCAAACATTCTTTTTATCCAATTAATCCAAATGTTACTAAACCTCATCCTTTGCATCATATAATATAGGAACTAGGCGTGAGCAAAAAAAGCGAGACCGACCGAAACCGATTCATCCGAATCAAAAAATAAAATGCGGGTCGGTTTTATACGAATTCGGATTTGAATGGATAAAAATTTTCGGGTAAAACGGATATATACGGTCGGATATGGAGCAGAAAAATAAAATCCCCAAATACCCGACCCGACCTGTTAAAGTTTTATCAGTATAATTTTTTATCATCTAAACCCTAGCCGCAGCCCCTTTCCTCTCCTCCTTCTCCTGCAATCTCTTACCCTTTCTTCTGCAACTTTCCTTTTTTTTTTTGAATTCACGACCTTTCTTTTGCAACTTCCCTTTTTTCTTTGAATTCACTCACACTTCGTGCTCATTGGAAGATACTGAACTTTCCTTTCATATAAAGCTACTGTCTTTTTCCGGCGAGGTGAACTGGCTTGCGTTCGCGATGCAGATCTGCGTAGTCACACTTTTTCTAGCGAGGTGGACTGGCTTGCGTTCGCGATGCAGATCTGTGTACTCACAGTGGTTGTGTCGAGATTTCTCCTTTGTTGTTCATCTTCCATTTGTAGTTCTCACCGTGTTGCTTTTGAAGTCCGTTGTGACGTCATTCATAACTTGTTGCTTGTCTTTGACTGGGAGAGAGGAAGAGGAAGAGGTCGCGGCAACAACAACTAAGTTCATAAGCGGCAGCAGCAGCAACTAAGTTCATAAGTGGCGGCAGCAGCAACTAAGTTCATAAGTGGCGGCGACAGCAGCTAGTTTATAGGCCGTGAGGGCGTTTAAAGAAGGGGGAAGGACCAAAGCGTTGACGGTGGTGGTGATGTTTATGGAATGCCGTTGACGAGCTTCTGGTGTGTGTTGCGTTGATGTGACGAAGATACTTTCTTCTCTTTGATTAGTAATTCGGGTAACCCGTAGATCCATCCGTAATAAACCGATCCGAATTTATCCGAAACCGTCTAATTCGAATTGTTAAATGGTCAGGTTTGGATTTGAAAAAATAAATTTGGGTTGTGTCGGATTGGGCATATTGAACCTGAATTCGGTCCAACCCGACCGTTGCTCAGCCCTAATAGGAACTGCCATCTAATAGAATCATAAGCTTTCTTGTAGTCTACCTTAAGGATAACACATTTTTTTCCTTTTCATTTCATCTATGATCTCATTTGTAACTACGAGCAAACATTTATCTTCCAAAAAAGATGATTAGAAGTAATCAATGACTTCGTCTAGAACTTTTTTAACGTTATGGATAGAATTTTAAATGGATATAAAACATTTTTTTATCAAGTTGTTTAATGTGAAATTTATGAGATATTATATATATATATATATATATATATATATATATATATATATATTATTTTTAAGTAAATTCA
>Ga0099823_1002066_pt1 | contig 17736 bp, 14 predicted proteins | sample CowpearedBW_FD_76831 | JGI IMG/M metagenome (GOLD analysis project Ga0099823, IMG submission 76831) | Root nodule microbial communities of legume samples collected from California, USA - Cow pea red BW | ecosystem: Host-associated > Plants > Roots > Nodule | place: USA: California | collected...
GGTTATAAGGACAGAGGAGCACTACATTACAGTTATTCATTTGTACCAAACTACAGCTGTCAGCTGTTTAGTTCTAACTAATAACAACTGTTCCATGTGTTTAGTCTTTGGATGTAAAACATGATTGTGAGATAAATTTACAGCACTGAGTGATCACATTAAATAATCAGAGTACGACAAGGGATAGCTTGCTAAGTGAGTTGAGTTTGAATCCATAATAGAGCAGTAGTAGCAGAAGCAAGGCTTGTGTATAACTTTTGTGCTTGACCGAGCTAAACCAGTTAGTTTTCTTGACAACCAAGAATGCCGCACCATAAATTGATCTTCTGTTATCAGGAGAAGTAGCCCAATCAGCATCTATTTTGAGAGTTTAGAACCAGAAATCATAGGAGAAAAATTGGAATCTGTTCTAGCATATTTGTCTTGGCTAGCAGATCCTTTATATATTATGTTTGTGTCAAGAGTGCCATTGGGCTGTGGGTGTACTTCAGAAAATGATCCAAGGCCCCTACTGTTTGAGTGAAAAAACGTAGTCTAGTTTATGATTAAGAGGCTGAATCAAGGACGTATAGTTTCTAGTTAATCAAATGCTCCAAACTTATTACAAATATAATCAATTGTAGGACCTCTCACGGACTCGGTGAAGAAATTTGCCAAATGATTGTTAGAGTTGACAAAAACACCAACTTTGAAGCAATATGCAAGGAAGTTTAACTCTCTTAGCGACTGCTTGAACAAAATAGTTCACAAGAGGTTGAATCCATGATTGAATACCCTCCTATTGCATTGGCTGGGGACAACATTTTGTTTCTTTTGTAGGAAATTAAGTTATTTCCAATAAGAATGCAGTTTTGGAAAGTAGATATCTTTTTAGTTAGAGAACCTATTGAATCCTCATCCAAATATCCCACAACTCAATGGATAGTAAGGTATTCTTGCCTGCAGATATTCCTGTCATTTGAAATTACTTAGATACTCTTAATTATATCTAAAAGGTTGGTCTAATTTAATGTATGTTTCAATTTAACGTATTTGCCAAATCAGTTATTTTTAATGTAAACATGTTTCAATTCTTTTATTGTTGTTTAAAAATTTGTATTTTAAAAAATATACATGAATACTTACAAATATTCATTAACAATTGTGGTTACTCGCGTAACGCTCGTGTGGGTATGGGTTGGGTACATGAAGAATTTTCATCCAACGGTGTGGGTAATGAGGATTATTAGTCGTTTTTGTCTTGTCCTATTACCATTCCTACTTGGAGCTCCTTTGATACATTTCAATATACAAATGAGAGAATTCCCATGTCCTTCACAAGGACAGTTAAGAAATTTATTCACAACCTGCGGCAGAATTAGTTGTTTCCTCCCAAATATTAATCACATCTGTCCTTTGAAAAATGGTAATACTAATCTTTGAATTGTGCTACATCTATCCCCAAGAAGTGATGGTGTCTACCAAGATCTATTGAAGTCCCAAAGACCGCAAACTTTTCTCTAATATGCAGCCATAAGCAACATCATTCTGTCCTTTTCATAAAAAAATGCAGCCATAAGACCTTAATGGTGGCAAATGTAAATGATACATACGAAGAATTGGAAAACACCATAAAGGCACTGAAAATTATTGGTGCGAAGAATTTGTATTTATTTCCAAACTCATTCACTAATCACACGAGCACAAAAAATCAACTTCAAAAAGGGTGAAATGGTGAATTTTAGAATGCTACGTAACTACAGATCAATCTTGTTTTCCAACAAGGATTATCAGCCTCCAGGATAGAATCAATTTCCATAGTTAGGTGGTCAACGTTGTCATCACCCTTTAGCTAAAGCTTGATGTCAGAAGTTCAAGTGTCATAGTTGGTCCCATCCAGCTTGTCAAAAAAGTGACTGGGAAGGGATACATTTGGAGAAAATACGAGGATAAACCTTGGGAGTTCGTAGTGGTAGAAGACACCATGGGTGACGACCTAAAATATGGAAACAACCTGTAATAGCAAGAAAAAAGAAAGTTAGAGCCCCTATAATGGGCCAAGAAAGCACCGAACAAGGTAAAGCGCAGTGGGAAACATTGATAACAGTTGGAAAGAGTGTGACAGCACAACTCGGGAAACTGAAGAGACACGATGTTTTGATCCACATAGGATTGAGTCACGAGCCTAAACACAAAATAATCCTTCTTGTGACATATGGTTGAGGCAAGAAGCATACCCCGCCTTGAGTTGGGATGAATTTAAGTTTTTTCTTATAGGAAAGAGGAAAAGCTATATACACTAAATACATTAATGTTTATGAAAAAATTGTAGGCAGTAACCGAGAATTATGAAATTACTTTTCCCTTCTGTTCAGTTCTTTTATCTCCCCAGTATTGAATCCTCCCTTTGTTTCTTCGTTTAACAACAGCAACGACTTTTTCTTTTATCTCAAACACTTTATCCCTCTGTGCCTTATAATACGTGCGATTGAGGAAAGCTGATATATCCTTTGCTGTAGTAAGAAACATACAAGTGTCACTTCCTTGGCCTTTTCAAGTATGTGAGAAAGACACCCCTTTCCCTTGAGATAGGTTAGAACAAGATGGGACCATCTGAGAAAGTTTTCCCATTAATCTGTGTGAAGCTCTAAAGTCTTGGAGTTCACCAGTCTTTTTATGAAAAACTGAAATCTTTTTCTGTTGATTTTGGATCAGACATCATGGAAATCTGAATCAACAACCTACTGTCTAATGAGTGATTTTATAAAGAGAAAATTGCAATGAAGGCTATTATGATGAAACTGTAGCTATTAAGGTTGCACACTCCTGAAGATAAAATGGCGAGGAAGGTCGTAAGTGGTAAAATAGAGACCTGGACACCAGGGAAAAACCTAGAGCTATGATACCATGTGAAAAATTGTGTAGAAAGTAACCAATGATTGTGGAATTACTTTTCTTGATATGAGATAGAAATAATACGTGGGTGTTTAACGAAAAATGATTAAGAAAAGGAAATAAACCTCCTCAAACAAAGGAAATAAATCTCCTGAAATAAAGACAATTTAAATCGGGCAAATGTACCAAATAAACTCCTAATTCAAATCCTTTAATTTTAGGGATTTCTTACAAACAAATCTGTAGTTATTATTCAATCAATCTATACTTATTGCACAGTAAATGTGCAATATTTACACCCATATTTCAACAATATTTAAATGAAGAAATACGAAACTCATCTCCATGAGACCAACTTATAAGGTGGGAGTTTCCTAAATCTTTATAAGTTATTGGTAATAGCTATCTATTGAAAATGTGAAAATTGAGACTTTTTCCAATATATCGATTATATCCTGCACTATTGAGCTTGATAGGTAGATGATAAGGTAGATAACCTAGGAATTAATGTAGGATAAACTTTGATATTATCCTAGAATCTAAGTTTTGGCTTAACCAACTTTAAAAACTAGTTCATGAGGTGAGGCCCATGCGAGTTACTCCCTACTTATATACATTGTGACTATATTACTAGTCAATGGTGGTATCATTAACTCCAAAAAAATGGCGCCGATAGATAGTGGATCCACCGAGATGGCACAAGGTAGGGTTGTTTCTTGTTAACCTTTAAATACCATGTTGATAAGAGAGAAAGCAAGACACATGATTAAGAAAATTGCCTAATTACTATAACTGTATAAATCCTAGAATTGCTTAATTACCATAATTAAAATATCTACAATATCTAATAGTCTATAAAAATATATGAGTTAAATCTCACAAGTGGTCCTGAATCAGAGTACCGTCACAATTTCTCATCACTTGATAAAATGAGATTTATAAATGAATAATCAATTAATTGACGTTGATTCATGTATTCGGATACCATTAATAGCAACAGGCAGTGCAATTATAGTCTGATCCCGTACGGTGAACTTCCGTAATTATACTGATTTATAGTTCTCTCCCAAGGTATTTTGCTGAGTAAAACTACGAGGGCAGTAATTTTCGTGCTGGGGCCATCAATTGAGATGTCTTTTGACTAAGAATAACAATTTTTGGCATGGGAACTGAGAAAAGTTTAGAGAGTTGAGACATTCCTGAAACAAGTGTCAAGATATGTCTGATACATGGGTCCTTTTTAAAGGTTTCCATGCTTATGTTTTAACTTTTAATTTGGTCAACTTATTCCCACCTTTCATCTGCACAGTGTAAGACAATTAAAAGCTGTCCATTATTACAAGAGTACAACAAGAAATATATTTGAAATAGGCACAAAAATAAACCATCTGTATAAAAAAAAAAATAGTAATGATCTCCAATTCCTTGGCAAATCTCTGGAGAAGATTTCATTTAATAAATCATGACCTGAGCACTCAAGGTTTGTCCTTGGATATTTGTTTCACACCAAAACATTCTCGAGTAACGATTGAGATTATGAGCATTTTGTTAAAGAGAGGTAGATTTGTGAACAGGAAAATTTAGCAGAGCTTAATAAAGCTTTTGCTTACTCCTGCCAAAGCCTTTAAAATTAGTTCAAGGGAATTTGGATTGAAGGACACAACATTCGCTGGGATTTCAAATTGCCTACACTATAGGATATATGCATCAATTAAATGCACTATACCGTGACTTACGTTATGGTCTTTGTCATTTCTTCAGGCTCCACTTTGATTTTTTTCATTCATTATGAGCCCGAATTATTGCCTCTGTAAAACTAATTCAGGCTGCTGAAGAAAGTACTTGAAATACTCATCTCAATTAATTCACTTTTCCTTGATCCATCATGTTCTGAAATTACGTATTGCTTGAGACAGGCAATTAGATTTACCCAGAGTCGCACTGCTAATTTGTACAATCATGCAGGTTTAATGAAAATTTGCTTTGTACTTTTGCCTCTTCCCAGATACACATTTCAAGTAACTGATTGACAGATTTCAAACATGCCAGTAGACCTAGATTATAGAATTATTTTCAAATAAGAAAATTTATGGAATTATTTTACAGTTGTAAGTTTACGGAGATTTATCTCTTGCAAAAGAAAACTTTGTGGTGAAGGATCTTATTTGAGCTCTAAGTTTATGTATATGAATGTTTGAATTAGATGGTGGTGTCCCTGGGAAGTGGACCGTGGGATCAGCTATTTGGTGGAGGAAACTCTCCGGCCTTTGCTGTGGCAGCTGTTGCAGCCCTTCTCAGTGGATTCATAGGTATCTTGGCTATTCCCCGATCTGGCGGTCAAAAGTCTACAAGCCAAGCATGAGGTATCATGTTCTTTCTACATTTGACACGGATTTCTTTTGAAAGAGGGATGAGGAAAATGGACAGGTAGCAATAATTTGTAAATAGTTATGTGTTTGATTGTAGTCTTTTTATCGAGCCTTCTATTCATTGAAATATCTCCGGCCCAATCTTTTTGTAATACGAATAATTGATTACATGGATGTGTTTTTATTTTATTGATCATTATTTATGGGCAATGAACTAAGTTCTACTGCTATTATTTTCTGATGTTTTGGAAGCTTTTGACTCTCTCTCTGTCTCTCTTTTGTCATCCTGATGAGTGAGTGGTCTGTTTTAAACAGTGAGAATGTTCTGCTTTGTTAACCACGAGGGACCCTCTACTGGCCGTAAGAAAGGGTGATTTTTCTTGATGTATAAGGAACAATGTAAAAGAAGAAATTCTTATAGCACTACTTTTCCAAACATCCTCTGGCAACTCATATAATCATGAAAGCTGCCATCAAATACTGATTAGAAGATTATCTGCAATCAGTGGAGAATTTCTTCATTGTAAATCAGCACCACCTCTGTAGATGTTGCTTTTAAAGGCTAATGCGGTGGGAAGTAGTTGGGGCATCTTCTGTAGGTTCTAAGATTACTCGTGGGCGACATCTTTACAACCAAGATGAGTTGCTGCTGTTTGAGAATTATTCCATGTGAAAAATTCTTTTATTTTTAGGATTGTGCGTGATGCTTCAAGCATGATGTATTGGAATTTTAAGACTTTTGTGTAATTTGTTTGTATTAGATGAATGTGCTTATTGGCCAACACTGAATATGATAATTGTGCTGATGGAAACCTTGATTAAGACACGGTTTTAATGACCCATTTTTCTTTTGGGTTTGATTTATAATGGTCATTCATTTAATGTGTACATTTAATTTATCTTACTTCTTTTGAACATGGAATAAATTCTTGTTTTTAATACACTTCACTATTCATGAAAGTCTGATTTGCTTTCAATTCTTCGTACATTTGTCTGTTCCTAAGACTCAAAGAGCATTTAAAATATCAACCTTTATGTCATCATTGTCCTAACTATTAGTGATCAGATCTTCCAACCACGTGCCAGCTGCGCTGCTGGAATTTATCCGTCTAACCAGCCAGCAAAACTTTCTGTAAAGATTGGATTGAATTTTGCAGGTTATTATAATTTACAGGAAACAAGTGTTTACTGTTGCCGAGAGGGTTGGATGAATGAATCATTACATATTTTCAGTTTATTATGCTCATTTTATATAACAAAACCATGATTATTAATTTCTTTTAGTTGCTGGTAATTATTGGGCACACATTTCCATACTAGATTGTATGCCATGCGTATTCTACTGTTCATCAGAGTTCTAGCAGGTATGCTTTCTGGATTTCATCCATATGAACATGCAAGTGTATGTCTCCATAAATGATCATTTATGTCGCGTAGCGACGGAATTCAATAGTTATATGTATCTCTTCATTAAACCAATGTACTTGAACTGGTAGAGTAATAATCTCAAAGTGAAAACACTTATCATTCTTTTCCCTTTCATTAAGTTAAAAGAAGTGGTGGCTGATCTCCAATATGGCAACTTGTTTTCTGATATCTTTTTTTTTATCGATAACAGTAAGTTGGTACGCCATGATGACGTGATCCTGAACTCGTGGCTGCTTCAATTCATTTAATATAATCTTTTGCTGTTGGAGAGATATCTAGAGCTTACGCAGCTTCACCTTGCCAATCCATTTAGTGTGCCAAATTCGAGATAGGTTTCCTCCCATTCATATTTATTCATTGTTTGGATGAGACTGGTTTTTTCAGATTGTCCATTGTCAGAACTTTCACTGTTGCTTTATAAATTAATTCCAAAGCATTGGTTCCCTTGCATGATACATATCTTTCATTTCACATCAAATTGGTGAGCTACAGACACATGGAATCTGACATGGGATGGCCTTGAGTTACAGCAGATTTTTAATATATTTTCTTTTATCATTATACAATGAAATTCTGATGGCTGAAGTTGCTCAGACGGCAAGGGAAAAAAAAAAGAAAAAAAAGAAGAAAGAGTTTACCTGCTGTGTTTGGGCTAATGATGATACAGAAGTTTCTGTTTCCTCATATATAACTTCATGCTCTCGTATTCACAGACAGACTCATCTTAATTCCATCATCTTCTGATATAAGATTAAATGGTTGTAATTTGAGCACGTAATTCTCTCTAGTGTCTCCTATCTCCCATCTGTCTCTTCTCCATACGGCCAGCTACCATCATTCCCCATTAACACCACTGGTGGTCCCTCTATGACACCAACACCTACCTCCATAATCCACACACATATTTTGCATATGTAAATAGATATACACATATCCATGAAGATAACCTTTATAAAAGGGGAAGTGGGAAAAAAAAGTGCAATATAATATACCCTGTATTTAACCTTTTGCAGCTTAAAATAAAATCCCAGGTAGGAACACACTAGTTTTATAATATGAACTAGGGAAAACAAGCCTATGAACTTTGATTTGTAACCATGTATCTCACTTAGAATTCATAATAACTTTTCATTTTCCTCTACTGTTTGATGCCAAGAAATATATATTACATGGACTAGTGGACACCCGTCCACTACATATATATATTTGAACATATCTGCTTGGTAGGGGATAAAACATTGAACAAGTGATAATAGTGGGAGTACAGCAAGAGGCATAGAACCGTGTGGGTCCAAAATTGGATGCAAGAAAAAACTTGCTTCATCTGTTAAATAAGGTAGCAGTCAAGGAATGTTTTGCCCTTCGGCTGGTTCAGATGGTCTATATATAGACAATGGATGTGTTGGGAATGGAATTTAGGACATGGTCTGGAGAAGATTGAGACATGCATGGCTTCTGCCTCAACCAACATGCAATGCCAAACATTTTTTGCCAGCACTACAAATTAGCAACTACCACCCACTGTCCAAAACCAAACAAAATATGTTGTAGTGAAAGTGAGTTAAAATTTGTACAAACTGTTGTTCTCTTTTTATTATATTCTGGTTTTTCTCTTTCTTTTCCACTTTTTTGCTCTTCTCTTTCTACCTTCCTTTTAAAGGTAAAAGAATTATAAAAATTTTGTTGAGTGCAAACACCAATGCATAAGCATCGTGTGTGGCCTTTCCATTCTAAAAGTATCACATCCCATACCAAAATGAAAAGGGAATATTAGTAATAATAAGTTTGTTTGACAAGTAGGGGAATTTTTCTTTGGTGAATTGGGTTGGCATTTCCAGTTTGAGGATAAAATTCTGTGTGTTCCTTATACAGGGAAATGGAAAACCCAACGTGGTGTTTTAAAAGATTATCCACACATAATCCATCCATTAATAACTGGGGGAGTTTAATTTAAACCACTACTATGGCCATCATTATCAAATCAAAGCGTGTGATCGATTTGACGGCTAAAATAACCACTAAAGCGAATAAATCTGTCCATTCTTTTTCTTCAGTTTCACCATCCAAAAGATAACACCTTTTGCTTCCTCTCCACACTCAAAGGTAAGGTAAAGGGGACCTTCCAATTTGTTTTTCATCTTTTTCCTTTTAAATATATTATTATTATTATTATTATAATCACATATTCTTATATTTTCTTTTTGTAGACAAAGAGAAGGTCGGTTGCCTCCGAGGACCTCCACAAAGCATTTCTTCCGTTCAAGCTTCTCTCTCTCTTTCACCCTTTTCTTTTGGTAATTAATTTCATAGTCATAAATAATGTATATAGTTCAGCAATATTTGTGTATAATGACACGTAACCTTTGTAGGGCCACCTTTTCATTCATAAAAACACATTCCCCTTCACCCTTTCCCTCGCATCCTCAAACACAAAACCCTCTTATTCTTCCCTCACACACACAACTTCAAACGCACTGCACGATCACTAACCCCAAACACCACCTACCTTCTTCTTCTGTTACATACATAATATATCATCATCCATCATGTGTAATCCCAAACCATCCCCATCATCATCATCATCATCCCCATTTCTGTGTCCCACAAAAGCCCACATCATAACCCCCGACCCCAAACTCAAAAATCACCCTCCGCTTCATCGTCAACTTCAGGATGAACTTCACAGATGGCCAACTCCCAACGAGGTAACGACAGACACACAGAGAAGATATTAATACTCATTTTCTGTGAATGTAATTTGAATGAAGTTGCGGAAGATACCATCTTCATGGTCACATCACACGATGAAAAACAAACAATGGGAGTTTGTGATATTAACGTGTTTTTGTCGTATTTTTTGTCCATGCTACTTTATAATTTTTTAGTGCATTGGTGGTGCAGGTAATAGCAGAAATGAAGGCACTGGGGAAGATATCATGCCCAACAGCACTCACGGGGTTGCTCTTATATTCAAGAGCCATGATCTCAATGCTCTTCCTAGGTTACCTTGGGGAGATGGAGCTCGCCGGAGGCTCTCTGTCCATCGGCTTCGCCAACATCACCGGCTACTCCGTCATCTCCGGTCTTGCCATGGGAATGGAACCCATTTGCGGCCAAGCCTACGGCGCAAAACAGTGGAAAACGCTGGGCTTGACCCTCCAGAGAACCGTCCTCCTCCTCCTCTCCACCTCCATCCCCATCTCCCTCACCTGGCTCAACATGAAGTCCATACTCTTAAGGTGCGGCCAGGACCACCAGATATCCTCCACCGCACAAACCTTCATCCTCTTCTCCATCCCCGACCTCTTCCTCCTCTCCCTCCTCCACCCTCTCCGCATCTACCTCCGAACGCAAAGCATCACATTGCCCCTGACCTACTGCTCCGCCCTCTCCCTCCTCCTCCACCTCCCCCTCAACTTCCTCCTAGTCGTCCACTTCAAAATGGGAGTCTCCGGCGTCGCCATAGCCATGGTCTGGACCAACCTCAACCTCTTCCTCTTCCTCTCCTCCTTCGTCTACTTCTCCGGCGTCTACAAAGACTCCTGGGTCCCACCCGGCTCCGACTGCCTCCGCGGCTGGTCCTCCCTACTTGCACTTGCGGTTCCCACCTGCGTCTCCGTCTGCCTCGAATGGTGGTGGTACGAACTCATGATAATCCTCTGCGGCCTCCTCCTCAACCCCAAAGCCACCATTGCTTCCATGGGCATCCTCATCCAAACCACCTCCCTCGTCTACGTCTTCCCCTCCTCCCTCAGCCTCGGCGTCTCCACCCGCGTCGGCAACGAGCTCGGCGCCAACCGCCCCGCCAGGGCCCGCATTTCCATGATAGTCTCGCTCGCCTGTGCCGTCGCGCTCGGCCTCGCCGCCATTGCTTTCACCACCCTCATGCGACATCAATGGGGCAGATTCTTCACCGCTGACACCGAAATTCTCGACCTCACCGCCTCCGTGCTCCCCATCGTCGGCCTCTGCGAGCTCGGCAACTGCCCCCAGACCACCGGCTGCGGCGTCCTCCGCGGCAGCGCCCGGCCCACCGTCGGAGCCAACATCAACCTGGCCTCGTTTTACTTGGTGGGCATGCCCGTCGCTGTTCTCCTCGGGTTCGTCGTGAAAATGGGTTTTCCTGGGCTCTGGCTTGGGTTGCTTGCGGCTCAAGCCTCCTGCGCTTCTCTCATGATCTTCGTTCTCTGCACCACTGACTGGAACGCTCAAGTGCAGAGAGCCAATGACCTTACCACCGCTAATTCTGCTTCTCCCAAGTTACCCACCACTCTCACGCCGACAACCTCAAACCATGTTTCTCTTCCAGAGACTCTTGCCACCCATGATCACCTTCCCCACACACCCTCTCTTGAAACAGACCCTCTCATTATACACACCGTAAATTAATTCACCCATTATTTAATTAACCACTTCATCATTCCTCGCCAGAATCCACACCAGATTGGATTGTACAAGTTGTACTGAGGACAAAAAAAAATTTAATATTTATCTTCTCCCCCTGTTTCTCTCACATTCATTATCCACTCTTTTTCAGGTGGTCGCGATAGTAATGATGAAATTAAACTCCTATAAACTCGGTTTTATTATGTAAAGTAACTTTCTTTTTAATATTCTAGTGGAATAAGATTTTCATGATATGAACTTTACACACGGGTTTACCCGAGGAGAGGAAAAATATAGTGTGTATAAAAGAAAGAACGAGTCTTTTATTATTATTATTATGTTTTTCTCAGAACCTTTCGGAGAAAGAGAAAAGCATCGGGTTCAGATGTCGGTTTTTATTGAAGGAAAACAAAAGGGGTTTCTGAGTAACGTTCGTGCTGTTTCCTTCCCCAAAGGGCAAAACTCTTGACTGTCTAAAAATGGAAAAAAGAAATACCTCTAAGACCATGAAAACCAAGCCTAAAGCGTGAATTTAAACTCGATCGCTTTCGTTTCTCACTGTTCCATGTAAAAGATAACAATAATAAGAATTATTTGAAAGAAAAGGGTATTTGGGGCGTGAAGGAAAAATAGCTTTGATCCTCACGTCGCTCAATGAGTGTATGATAATGATGGTTATTCATTAGGGTTGGTGTTGAGTATCTAAAACTGGAGCTCTAATTGTACATTCTCGTAAATGGTTGTCGTACAATTCCGTAATGTGCGTGTGATGCACAGAGAGAAAATTGGCCCCATGAGTGTGTGTGTGTGTATTATCATTGCTATTATTATTTAAGTTTGCGCTGCTTCTTCTTCCCACACACCCTAACGTGTTGTGTGTGTTGAACAATTTGTTCTCCTCTCTCGTTAACTTTTATTAGGACCACTGTATATGATTGAATGACACATGTCTGTGTGCGAGAAACATTACATTTACGAAATGATATGTTTCTGTAATGTTTTTCAATGCACGATGCACATATGGCAGAATGATTAGTGGTGGACGAGTTGTGACAGTGGCAATGAAAAATGCGTAGAATATATATGCTTCTTACTTAATGCTCTTTTCCATAGTGTCTGTACGACAAATAAAGAAAGGATGAGCAAGGAAACAAATAGACACAGACAATGACGCGAAAAGACAACAAAAATAAAATTCAAGTTTTTTAATGTATATGTTTTGAACAACTTCAAATGTTTGATGCATGATCTTAAACCAGCTTGCTTATAAACTTCTAAACACTTCCTCCATCCATAGCTATGATTGGTTTAGCATTTCCTTTACTCTACTAATAGTTTGTAAATGAAGTCTGATGTTGTCTGGTTTAAGTTTAAAACATTGAAAAGTAGAGAATTGGAAACACAGTTGAGAAGAGTAGTAGAAAAATAAAAATGGAAATACCTTGGTGAAAGCAGCAGAGAGATGGATTTGATTTAATAAACGATTAATGAAGTTTTTGAGTGGCAAAGAGAGAAGCAGAAGTGCAGAAGGCAGAGAGTGGCTGGTGGGGGTGAGAGGTATAATGAAAAAGAGGTTAGAGTGAGTGTGTTTTATTTTACATGGTTAATGGTCTCAAGTGTACGATAAAAAAAAGGTTGAAGACAAAGAGACAGAGACAAGGGCACACACAAATGGAGAGAGGTATCTACTGAGAGAAAACAGTAAAAGAATGATAACAATAATTGGTAGGAGAGAAGTATCTACTGGAGAAGGGTATTGGAGGGGCCCTGTTTGGAACTGCAGAAACAAAATCCAGCTATTATTGCCTCTGTCTACTTCTCAGATGACAAAAATATTGCAACAGTGCCTCTGCATTGCCACTTCCCCACCACCTCATTTGTTTTTCTCCATTCAAGAAATAAAAAAATAAACTTAGCAAACATTTTGTTCATTGATTCATTGATTCACAACAATGAGTGCTTGTGTTGTATGAGAAGGGCCCATCTCATATTTTTGCAGTTTAGAGTGGAACGCCAAGGCCATGTTTGTCGTGTTGGCCTTCTTTTCCTCCCGACCTAGTGCTTCAAACCACCTTATCTTCTTCCACTTTTCATACTTATAATTCTATCTATATATCTATCTATCCTAGTATTACTTCATACTTATACACTTCTGGCAAACAATTCTCTTTATAATGCCTCCTACACATTTCCAACATTTCATCATGCCTATCCAACATTTTTAGTTTCCAACACAGATTCTGTGGATATATGCCACCTCTCTCCCAACCCTTTTCTCCCTGTGTTTTCCATCTCAACCTAAACCTTTATTCCTCTTCTTCCTCTTATTTCTTATTCATATTTCATTTCTTGACTTTCATACTTTATTTCTTGACATGACTTAAGGTAGATTATTGATTAATGTATTACTGTTTTTTCTTTTAAAAGAATCTATGACTCATGCTAAATCACGCCAAAAATTCAAAGATGGAAGTCAAAATATAATTTTCTTTCGTTTCGTCTTATTTTTACTATTTGCAACCCTGAACTATCTTGTATGAGATGCATCCTGCTGCAAATCACAACTTAACAGACCACTAATTTCGTACTCAAAAACGTCTGTTGTTTAAAGTTCAGAACTTTAAAAGGGTTAAATTAACGAAACCTGCATACGAGATTTCCACTTACAAGGATTTTTGCAAGTTGGTATTGTCATCATATATGCATTAGTGAAAGCTGTTTCCATGCCCACCTTTTTTTCCGTATTGCCACTTTTTTCCCTTTCATCTTTCATCACACACATAACATAGGTTACATGTATATACCATGGATGATATGTGTGCATGCTTGCATGCTATGATATGTATGTATTTTTTTAAAGTTAGATATGTATTTGAGGTGGATCACGAGGTTATCGAGAGTTAAGGTAAGTTGTTGTTTTCTCATGTGAAAATCTCACATTAACTAGAAGTTAGACAAATTTATAATGTATAAATATATATAAATTTTATTTTACATATTAATTTTATGGGGTTGGATTATTGTTAATTTTTTCGTAAAAAGAAAGTGTGTTGGTGAGTATAGTGGTGGATGTTGGATGATGAGGGAGGCATAAATGAGAGTGGGGTCATGGGGTTGAGAAAAAAGAGAATAAGTATAATGATATTTTAATTACTAAATTTTGATATTTTTTTCTTACCAGAGATGTGATCTTTTAAGTGATTTATTTTTAAATATTAAAAATAAAAAATGAAAAATAGAAAACCACTTTAAAAATAACATCTAAAATTATATGAAAAAATTGTGAAAATTTAGTAGTCAAAAAATTATTTTCCAAAATATAAACCCACACTACTGCTACTGCTAAATTTAATCTTTGTACTATTGCTGCACCTTCTTTGGCTGTACAAAAGGTAAAAATAATCTTTCTACTCTGTGGTGGGGTTCGCACATTCTCACTCTTCCGAACAAAATATAATATGGTACAAACTTGTAAGGGATAAAGCAAAGATAAATCTTCAGTTTTTCTAACCTTCTCCCAAAATCCTCACCCACTTTCTTCCTTTTTCTTTTGCATCATTTTAGGATTTTTTTTTCACCCTAAAATTCGACCAATTTGAGTATGTAAATACTTATTAACTTTAAAGAAAAAGAACTAAAACTTAAATTTTATGTAGAAAAGTATTCTTTTTTAAACAACTTTAGTTCTTAAATTTATAAAAACAAATTATTTCAAAATGTTGATAATCTTTCCATCTTTGTTGATGTTACTTTTCAATCAAAGTGCGTAACGATTTTTTAGTTAACATTCATAATTTCTTTCGATTATTGTTGACTCAGATTGTTTTTTATGTTGATATTAACCACAATTATTTATTATGATATTGATTGAAGTTATTGGTTAGACTTTTTTTTTTGTTGTTGTTGATTGTTGATGTTTACTGAAAAATTTATCAAATCGGCATTGACAAAAAAACAATCTTAGTTAACGTTGGCCAAAACATTTCTCAATTAATACTAAAAGAAAATAATTATAATATACTATTAACAAATTGGCCGTTGATAAATCATTATAGACATCAGAAAAAATTATGATAAATGTCAATTAAAAAAAATAGTTCATATATATAAAAAAAGGTCCCCTCAACATTGTACAAGAAAACCTTAATTAATAATGAGCGAAAAATAATAACAATCTACAACGAAACCAAAAATAATTAAAGCAATGTAAAGAAGAAAAAAAAACTCTAGTTGGTGTTGTCATTGACTAAAAAAATCTAAAGATATTGATCAAAAAACAATCCCGTGAAAAAATAAATCTAATTGATACGTACAGGTTGAAAAACATTTGTCATCAGCTAGCTAAGAATAACCTCAATTAATATAAGTTGAAAAAAATATAATATATCTGACATCTGTCAAAAATACTGCTAATGTTAACAAATAAAACATTGACGAACATTGATCCAAAAATACTTTAGTCTAACATGAAAAATAAAATAACATCAATAATGTCAACTGAAAAACAAATACAATTGACTTTAGTCTAGAAAACAATTTCTCTAACATTTGTCAAAACAAATGACAAATGAGGAAATTATGAAATCCAAACATTACTCAAGCCAACAATGTACTGGTCATACTTAAGTTGATGAACTTCCAATAAAAATCAAGTTAAAAAAATAAAGTTAAATATGTTTTTGGACCTTGAATTAATTTAGTCTTTTATTTTTAAAAATGTGTAAATTTAATCCTTTGAACCAATTTTTTTTTAAAATTTATTTAACGTTTTAAACGCATTTCTCAGCTAACATTGAAGCAAACATATATAAAACGGTGTAAACAAACTAAAATACTATAATGAAATGTATTTGAAACACCAAATAAACTTGATAAAATTTAGTTAAAATAATTAAATTCGCATATCTACGTAATTGAGAGACTAAATTGGTTCAAGAAGGACTAATTTCAATTTTCACTAAAAGTTGAAGAATAAAAAATATATTTAACCCCAAAAAATATCAGAAGAAAAGTCAAGAATTTGATAATAAAAAAAATGAATTCTTAGATAAAAAAAAATTGAGCACTTGATAAAACAAAACGCTCATAAATTTAATGTTTTAAGATTTTATAGTTGTTTCTCCTTCATTTACCTTCAAAGATAATTTTCAGATGTAATTAATGATTTTTTTATAAAGAAATATTTCTTTTATAATTGATTGGATTTTCCAATAAGTGCGAACCAAAAGAAGATTACAGAAGATTGAGGACTATAACAACGTCCAAGTTAAGTTTTTTGAAAAATCTTTTTCTCTAAGGTACAAAGCTTCAAGTGAAATTCCAAGTTAAAGAAAATTCAAAGTTACAATTGGGTCAAACCAATTAGTCTCTAAAAGTTGTGTGGAAAAAGAAATCTTTTCAAAATCAGGTTGAACCGGAAAATCGATGAATTAATTGCGACCAATTAAAATAAATTATTCAATTGGTTTACAAAATAGTCAAAGAAAAAATTAATAATAATAATAAACCAAATCCCACAAAAAATGGATTCACACTTCATTACTGAACAAAAAAATTAATACAATATTATTTTAATTTTAAAAAAATAAACTTAATCTGAATTTTTTCTTTCTTTCTAAATACAAGGCTTATGTGTATTAATGAAATTAATTGCATTATGCTATATTTGATTTTATATAAAAAAAGGTTATGAAATTATATTTAATATATATATTATTGGTTTTATGATTTCCCTTATAAAAATTCTGTGTGTTTGATTACGACAGTTTTGAAGACATAAAAGATAGATTAATTGGTTAAAAACATTGAAGTTATTAAAAAAGGTTGGTCAAACGGAAAAAAGGTTGAACTTATGGAAGTTATTGTTTGAAGAATAAAGAAGGTAGACATTTATGGTCTTTAATGGCAAAACATAGTCGAAGATGTATATTTAATCCACCTATAGTTACCATCTTATTACACAAGAATTTCTATAAATACAATTCTACACATGTCCAAATCTTATAGTTAATTGTTAGTTATTTATAATAATTTTGTCTGTGATTGAGACACGCAAATTCCTTAAAGACAAACACATGTCTCACACAATAACCTTATTCTTCCAACAAGCAACTCTATGTTGTCACCTATTTCTTAATACAAATATACTTTTCATCACTTATTGCTCTTCCTTATCATCTTAATTCCTATTTCCTCTCTAAACTTTATTACTTTTTTCTCTTTTAAATCCGAATTTTCCTTCAAACTTTCACCTTTTCATCTTAACCATTTTTTTTCTCTCTTAATTTTCATATCATTTCTTAACTCTCTTCTTCTTCTTCTTTTTTTCTCAAAACTTAATTATCTTATTTTATTTCAATTTTTCAAAATTTGTATAATATGATTCAATATTTCACATTTCAAATATCGGTAACAAAATTCAAATTTATCACGAATGGTCGAATTTTGTTGTTCAAATAGCATTAAAAGTTTAAATAATGGTAAAGTTCTTCAATTGAATGTTGAAAGTCTCACATCAAGTAGAGATAAGACAATTTCATAATATATAAGTGGGGTGCAAACCTCTCACCTTACAAGCCAATTTTGTGGAGTTGAGTTAGACTTAAAATTCACTTCTAACATAGTATCAGAGACTCCAATTAAAGGATATATAAAGTGTAAAAAAAGAAAAAAAAAAAAA
>Ga0099823_1002078_pt1 | contig 17706 bp, 9 predicted proteins | sample CowpearedBW_FD_76831 | JGI IMG/M metagenome (GOLD analysis project Ga0099823, IMG submission 76831) | Root nodule microbial communities of legume samples collected from California, USA - Cow pea red BW | ecosystem: Host-associated > Plants > Roots > Nodule | place: USA: California | collected...
CCATTGCCTTAAGGTTTTGGGTTGAGAGTGGTGTCAGTGTCTTATGTGGTTGGGCTCAGATCTCATTGGTGTTGTTCTCCCCAGTGAAACCCCCTCTGTAAAACCTGACAGAACCATGTAATATGGACTTCCAACTATCTCATTAAATCTTTCCCTTGAAAAAAAAGGCAAAGTTTCAGGCATCGTTATGCGCAACATTGCAACAACCCAAAATCTATAGTCTTCAAAGCTGCAGTTTTTGCAAATAGAAAGTTTTCCAGCTTAAGATCTCGATGCATCATGCCATGCTTGTGGCACATCTGAAACGTAACATCAAACAAACCTTCAGTATCACAAGTATCCTCAAGTATCACAAAGAATAATACAAGACTTGTATTGTGATTCATAAAAAAAAACTTTGTTGGATCCAGAAACTTCGAAAATGAAAAAACTAACGGTACGCACCAACTTGATAGTCGAAAGTCTTCACATCGATTAGGGCATCAAAGTAGTTTTGAAGGGGATCAAACCCAAGATAAAACCATACATCATCAAAGGAGAAGTATCAAAGTTCAACAAAAAACAAAAACAATCAAAACGTCTATAAAATCATAAGAATAAATATTACCGATAAAGGCCGAAAAGAAAACAAACATAATGAAGGATCATATTCCCAGGGATTTAGAAAGACCAATTTTGTGCTGCAAAGACCAATTTGCCAGTACAAAAGCTTATTCCCAAAACAAAAGCAGGGGTAGGTTGGTAAACACAACAACAATGAAATGACAAAAAAACCACATTTCTGGACAGCTGTCACGATTTTAAATATGGATATTTGAGTAATATCCCTAGTAGTTTGTTTTCTTAGTATTTAAGTAGATACGGGCCGCGGGCTGACCTGTTTTGGCCCACGGGTTGGCCCGACGGGCCAGCGGGCTTACACAGGTCGGGCTGTCTCAGGTTGGCGGGTTGAATTTCTTGTCTCGACCCATGCTTTTTTTGTTGGGCCGGCGGGCCGTTCCGTCGGGCCCGACCCATTTTTCCATCCCTACTCAGGACAAATGAAAGTAATACTCTAACCACTGAGTTAAGTAGGTAATTTATAACTCCTAAAAAAAGAGTACCCATCTATCATAATAATTGATTATAGATGTTAAATCATTGATAAGCAATACCAACATCCATTCAAGGAATTCCTCATTTAATATTAATTTTTACAAGCAATTATCTTCTAAATATGTATAAAAAACAGAACAGATGTAGCTTAGTTAGGTAAAGCACCTCGTTTACACGAGCACCAATGTTTTTTTTTTAAGTTCATCCTATAATAAAAAAAAGTTTATCTTATAATAAGAAATCAGAAGGAGTTTGTCTTGTAATTAAAAAAGTTCATCTTAAAAATTTATAACTTTATAATTTTATAATTTTATAATTTTGTAATCTTATGATTTTATACTCTTATAGTTTTATAATCTTTTAATCGTATAATTTTATAATCTTATAATCTTGTAATCTTATCATCTTATAATCTTATAATCTTATAATATTATAATCTTATAATCTTATAATATTATAATCTTATAATATTATAATCTTATAATCTTATAATCTTGTCATCTTATAATCTTATAATTTTCTAATTTTATAATTTTCTAATTTATAATTTTCTAATTTTCTAATTTCCTAATTTTATAATTTTATAATTGTATAATTGTATAATTGTATAATTTTATAACTTTGTAACTTTATAACTTTATAACTTTATAATTTTATAATTTTATAATTTTATAATTTTATAATTTTACAATTTTACAATTTTACAATTTTATAATTTTATAATTTTGTAATTTTGTAATTTTGTAATTTTATAATTTTATAATTGTATAATTTTATAATTTTATAATTTTATAATTTTATAATGTTATAATTTTATAATTTTATAATTTTATAATTTTATAATTTTATAATTTTATAATTTTATAATTTTATAATTTTATAATTTAAAAAATCAAAAATTAAAAATTATAAAATTTTGAAATCATATATGATAACCGCTCAACTAGATGAAGATTATGATTACGTATTGGTGTCTCGAGTTTAAAAAAATTAATTTATCGAGTTCTCACTAAACAACATAAATTAACCGGAAACTCAGTTAAAAAATCTTAATTATCTGCGACTTAAAACATTATTAAATCTAATTTATTTAACCGTTTAATCATACTATTGTTATTTTTTATTGAAAAACCCAAAATAAGTTTTTAAAAAATTTAAACTGATTTCAATTTATTGATTTTACATTTACATTTAAAAGTCGCCCAAGCTTAATCTTTTTATAACTATTTCTTTTGGCTCAATTGCATTTGTAGTCCCTTTAATTTTCTATTTGACATTTTAGTCCCCTATTTTCTTTTTTTAAATTCTTTAATTTTAGAACATCTATAATTTTACTCTAATATTCAATTTCGTTTTTTTTATTTGGGCACCAGTAAATTTTCTTCGTTTTTCATTCTTGTAAATTTTGATTTTATTATTTTTAAGTTTATAAAATGAATGGATTTCCCCTTTAGTTTCTATAAATCGTCATCTTTTAGTTTTCAAACTTCAAAATATTGATTTTTTTATACAATAAGTTTAAATTAGATAAAAGAACTTTTTTAGAAATCTTAAAAATATATTAGAGCATTACTTACTTGTTGATATTATATTATATTATAAATATTTGTAAGTGTCACTTATATGATTATTTGGTTTCCATAATTTGTGTTCTGTTGCCTTGTTTATATGTTTACACTGAACAACCAACGAAACTGAAGATATAGATTTTTGTTTGTGCAGGTTTTTGTCTTCCCTGTTATCTGTGTTACAACAGAAAAAATTGTGTATCTTCAGTTTTGTTCCAGCAATTATGGATTTGATGTTCCCTCTGAAACCCCACAGTGTTATTCTCAAAGCACCACTCTTTTCTTCTCTGTCGCTCCCTCTTCCTCTCAGATTTCGTGCTGTCACCGCTTCCAAGCATGTAAATATTCAATGCGAGCTTGACGGCAGACCCAATGGTGCTCTCTCCGGTGATTTCGACCCTCGTTTCATTGATAGGGTATGCCTCATTTTGCTGTTGTTGTTATTGGTTACGAACACTTTTGCTTTTCTGGGCTCTGGTTATATTTCATTCACGAAGGCTTCACTTTCCCTTTTGAAGTGAGTGTTGCCTTTGTGCTCTTGTTGGTACTTTTACTTATAGATAAAAAGATCACTTTTTTAGGACTTTTTCTTTGTGGTTTTTATTGTCTGTTTATACAGACCCTGAAAGAGATTTTTATTTGTTTGTTTATTGTACTATTTCTAGTTGCATTACTAAGTGCTTGGTTCAGTGCCTGTTGTATATGTGTTTGGTGTTATGCTGTAGGTGTGTTGCTTTAACTTGAGATAGAGAAATTGGACTAACAAAATTATAGGTTTTGAAAGACATTTCATAAGACATTGCCTTAGGGCTTACTTGAATTTGGTGGGGGTTTTGATTACTTTGTTTATATAGTTCTGAAAATCTCTAGCCATGTATGTGGGATCGGGAACAACAATTACTAAAATGTGTTGAGACAAGTTTTTTTATTTTTTTTTTTGCATTTTGTGACATTCTCTATTGAGCTATATTAGAGTATAGTTAGTCTGCAAAAATATAGTTTTCTTTTCTAAGTTAGGTTTGTAGTGCTTGTATGCTTGTTTGTACTCGGTTAGGTTCTTACACATTAGTTAGCTACATATACTTGATTGTACTCGGTTACACTTGGGGTTAAAATTTCATTTTACACGAAATCTAAATCTTTTCTCATTCTCTCTTTAAACCGTAATGACACCAAATTCAAAGTCTGCTATGTAAAATGAATTTGTATGTTCATGTGTTCATTTTCCTCTGACAGAAGGGTAGAGTAGTATGCATCTGGAAATTCTGATATCGTTGCATAGAAAAAATTTTGACTTGTGAAATATATCTTGTGATTTTATCATTTTCTTAATATTGTTCTTAAATCAACAACAGATACCATAATCTCAGTTGGTCTTCACCATGGGGTTCAGTTTTACACCATCCTCCTTCTATTTGCTCATTTAGTCATGTACCCTGCTTTCACTTCCATTCATTCCTTCTTGGCCTCCTCTGTGCCTTCCATTTTTGTAGATGACACGGGAAACTAGGAAGTTGGTGATGATAGCAGTGGTGGCTGGTCTAGTTGGTTGTGTCTACGGTTAATAGGCTTAAGAAATAAAAGCTAAGAGAACTAATCAAATTATCTGAAACCTCATAACAACAACAATTTTATCTCCTAAGCTACATTATAGCCATGTCTAGTGTTGGCAGGCAACATATAGTCATTGACCAATGTCATCTCATCATGCTTTTTGTGGGGTTTATGGAATATTGCTTGAAGGAGTTCAATGAATTCCTGCTTATTAATAATTGTTGTTTAATAGAAGAGATATGGTACTCCAAAAGAATGATGTATGGGAGTTATTCTATCTTGGTTGATGTTTGTATGATATTTTGTTGTTTCTAGATATGTTTGACATCATATTCAAACCACCTTTTCGATAGACATAATGATATAGAAAATTTCACCACATCGTCTTTTATGCACTTTCCCTGATCTCAATATTCATGGAAGTATAATGTTTCCTTTACTGGTCCATTAGATTCATTTAGCATGTCAGTTTTAAGATATATGGTTCCATATTTGTTATAAACTGATGACTTAAATATGGTTTTAGCCCCTGTGAAATAATTAAGTTTTATTTTTGGCCCCTGCAAAAGAAATTTTTTGTTTTTAGTCCCTCTAAAATTGACAATCATTACTTTTGATCACTAGTATTATGACACTAATTAACTACTTATTCTTAAACAAAAGGTTAAGGGACCATTTCAAGTGAAGTAATGCTAGCAGCCTACACGTAAAAGAATTTCTTAAGATTCATAAAATAAATGATATTTATTTATTTATTTTAAAATAAGTATTAGCCATTAAAAAAGGTAATTTGGAATTTGAGGGATGAAAATCAGTAAAAAATATTTTATAGGGACTAAAAACTAAAACTCACATTTTATAAGAACTAAAATCAGTGCTTTCAAATTTTATAGGGATGAAAAACAAAGAAACAATTTTTTTTGGGAACCAAAACCAAAACTTACTAATTGTACTGGGACTTAAAACATATGTAAGCCTAAATTGATTTTAGGTTACTATTCTGATGAAAATTAATAGTTTATTCTTCTACTAGGGTTTCTCCTTAGTTATCAATTGTTGATGAGATATGTTTCTAATTTTAAGTGTATTCAATTTGACAATAAATTTCCATTCTAGCAAAAAGCATTGGAAGCAGCAATGAATGATATAAACAGCTCCTTTGGAAAGGGAAGTGTTACAAGACTGGGCAGTGCTGGTGGAGCTTTGGTGTATGCATTTTTTCCACATATATGTTCTCTGTCTCACCTAAGTTGTTGAGAAACACAGTTTATATACCCTGTCACTATTTTCTGTGAATCAAATGGCATGACAGATTTTGTATTTCATCTTAAATGTTTGCAGTGAAACTTTTCCCAGTGGTTGCTTGACCTTGGACTGTGCTTTAGGTGGTGGTCTTCCTAAAGGAAGAATTGTAGAGGTATTGTCTTTATACATCTCCTTGTTGTTCATTTCTTTTTGTGATCATATAACCTATTTACATTTATTGATTGGGAAGAATGAGATATATATTTATTCTCATGGTTAGGATTTCATTTAAATTTGGGTATGTGTTAGACAGCAAGATACAAATAGGATTTTAACACCCGCTCGCCCATCCACGTATACAGGTAATCAGTAGAAGCAAACAATCAGTAAAAGTGTATTCTAGGAAGAGGGGTAAAAATAGGGATTAAACCTTTTTTTATTTGAAGCCATGTCCAACCCATCCAAACTCCACCTATAGACTCATCTTCTACTCCATCAAACTTTCCATCTCTAGCTCCTGAAGTAGAACTACCTAATTCAGTAAATGAAGGTATTAGGTCTTCTCATAACTCTAATACTTATTATGCTTGTCATTTGAGACTTTACCCCAATCTAGGTTGGATAAAAAGTAACTTTGACTGATGTTGGTTGAAGAACAACCTTTACTGACATCAATTGAAAATAATCGCCACTGAAGTCAAGTGGAAAGAATGAGTTTGACATCAGTTGAAAAAAATACTATTTATATTGACCATGGAAACCCTAACTAACATTGATTGGGAAATATCACTGACCCACATTGACAATAAAATAACCTAAACAATGTCAGACAAAAAATAACTTTGGTTGACTTTAGCTTTAGAAGAAACGGTGATGAATTAACAACACCCTGATCTTGGACAAACTGATAGTGTCTTGGTTTTAACTGAGTTGATGACACCTCGACTGAAGCTAAGTGGATGAGAGAGTACAAACAGAAGAGACATGAGTTTGAAAATTTGAAAAATTTTGATTCTTACTTTTTTCTGAAATTTGAAATTCAAAGTACTCCTAAGATTTTAGAATTTCAAATTCTTTATTAAACAACATATGTTATCATGAAATAATTCAAATTCTCTATACAAATCTTCTTAAAATTCCCCATTCGCACACACTAATAACTTATTTGTTCTGTCATGGGTCAAGCTGATATTATTTGCTATATCTTTTCTAGATATTTGGACCAGAAAGTAGTGGAAAAACCACCCTAGCTCTTCATGCTATTGCAGAAGTGCAGGTAACTTATCTGTCTGGAGTTTTTCAAATCATTAATTCTTGATCATGAAGAATCACTTGATATAAAAGAAAATTCTGGATCAATATGCTATTTTCTTATGATGTGCAGAAGTTAGGAGGCAATGCGATGCTTGTTGATGCAGAGCATGCTTTTGATCCTGCATATTCTAAAGCATTAGGAGTGGATGTAGAAAATTTAATTGTATGCCAACCTGATCATGGAGAGATGGCTCTTGAGAGTAATATATTTGCCTTTAATGTGATTGTGTTCAAATGGAAAACATAATCTTTGCGCTGTCCATATTGCAACAGCGGGGTGTTGTTTGTTGTCTATGAATTGATTGAACTTTCCATATTACAGTTGCAGACCGAATGTGTAGATCTGGTGCCATAGATCTCATTTGTGTGGATTCTGTCTCAGCTCTCACTCCACGAGCTGAAATTGAAGTAAACAATTACTTCTTGATTTCATGTACTCCTGGTTATAATTTAAGGAGTGCATTTTTTAACTATATTTGTTCATATAAATGCACAGGGGGAGATTGGAATGCAACAAATTGGATTACAAGCTCGTCTTATGAGCCAAGCTTTGCGTAAGATGTCTGGAAATGCATCTAAAGCTGGTTGCACTCTTGTATTTTTGAATCAAATAAGATATAAGGTACTTGTGCTTAATTAGTCTAACTTTCCTTTTGGATAACCGCATATGTTTCATTAGGACTACAGTAAAATCCAACTGCTTACTCAATCAATGGAGTTGAATTTTTATATTTGACTTTTTAAATCTCTAGTTTTTCTTAATATGATTCATTTTTTTATTTACTTTTTTGGTAGATTGGTGTCTATTATGGAAATCCAGAAGTGACCAGTGGTGGAATTGCATTGAAGTTCTTTGCGTCACTTCGGCTAGAAGTTCGTCCTATAGGGAAGATAAAGTCTGTAAGCTCAATAACACTGTCCTAGCATAATCTTTATATTATCTTAAACCTTACTGTTCCGCAGAGGCATCTCAACTCCAAACTATCAGCAGTTTTACTGAAATTACCTTTTTGACTGTAATGTCAAAGTTGTTTGAATGAAGCATCACAGTGCATTTTCATCATTCTGGTTTCAATTTCTTTTAGGTTAAAGGAGATGAAGAAATTGGTCTTAAAGTTCGTTTAAGAGTGCAAAAGAGCAAGGTAAGCGACAATATTTGTAAATTTTGAAATTTTCTGTTTAAAACATTTATATTCATTTTTTGTAGCGCTGCATAACATAATCCGTTGAAACTTGACATTTATTATACTCTTCAAAGTTAAGCAATTCTGTTTCATTCTTTCCTATCATTTATCAGTCTCTTTGTTTCTTGCGCTAATTTATTCTAGATTTATTCTAACAGTGTATAAAAACTGGATAGCAGTGTGACACTTTTGAGTCTGCTGCATTATCTCCTGAGTCTCTTTTTATAGTTGTTCTTGTTCCTCTTGTCCTTTCATGTCTTTAGGAAATTCAACGAGGATTCCTCAGCTGTGTTACACTTTCGAGTCTGTTACATTATCTCCTGTGTCTCTCTCAATGGTTGTATCTTGTTCCACTTGCCTTTCTTTCGTGTCTTCTAGGAAATTCAGCACGAGGATGCCTGAGCTGTGTGACCTCTTCAAACATACCAGTGATACCCATAATCGATCGTGGTGTCTGAACATGCCGCTGTACCTGCCTGTGAGGCCATGCCATACTCTTCCCCAGTTCCAATTCCTTTACTGGTGGTTCTCATACTATTGATAGCAAGTATTTGGTAAATTACATGGATTAGGCAATTCCCTCAACAATTACACTTTGGAGACATTGAAGATATTGAACCTATTTGTGACAATCAAGTTGCTCTCCACATTGAGTCAAAATAGATCTTCAATGAATGTACTGAACACATAAAGCTAGACTGTAGATTTGTAAGAAAGGTTTTGTCTAGGGAAACTACAACTGCCTCTGGTAGCTGTAGTAACCAACTTGTCGACATGTGAGTCATTTAAGGGATCGTGTGCTTTCTATATTTTAACAAGCCTGGTTTGTATGACATGTATCCTTCAGCTTAAGGCAGAGTGTGGTAAAAATATTTTGAATGAGGACATTTATTACATGCAAATATGGAAATATAGGGTACTACAAATTAGGGATTTCGAATTGTTCTTTGTATCCAAGATTCATTCCCTTGTGCCCTATTATAAGATTTTAAATATAGCATGTGTATATGGTATACAATCACTGTTATACAAAGCACTAACCCCTAATTTCAAATTAGGTGATATAATAAAATAAAATATGGAATCAATCTTGAGTTCATCTAAGTTGCTCTAAATTACTCTAAAGATAAACCAAGACATTTGGAGATGTATTTTTTATAATTTAGCAAATATTATGCTGTATTTTTCATTGATTTTAAACTATGTTCTGGAGGTCCTTAACTCGATAAGTTGTTGTAGGTGTCAAGGCCTTACAAAATAGCTGAATTTGAAATTATATTTGGAGAGGGAATCAGTAAGCTGGTGAGTATTGCAGCACACAAGCATTTAGACCTGTTAGTTTATATCATTATTTTAACACTTCCTTTTGAATGCAGGGTTGCATTTTAGATTGTGCAGAAATGACGGATATTGTCTCAAAGAAGGGCTCTTGGTACAGCTATGGAGACCATCGGTACTGTCTCTACTTTCTGAATCTTAGCACTTATTTTTTATTTAGTGAGTGATCTCTTTCATTGTTCTCTCGGCTCTTTCTGTGCGTGTGTCCTCCAGATTAAGGACTTAACAGTGCAATTATATGCAATATAAAATTTATTTGCAAGCTAATCGATTTGTGAAACAAAGTTGGTTTTTCTCCAATGCCCTTATTTCTCTCCCTTTACCTTGTATTTCCCTCTCTTTGTCCAAATGGTTGGTGGGTTCTTTTTATATGTAAATTTGCTTGGTTTAATGTTAACCATCCAATTGGTGTCTTGAAACAGGTTGGGACAGGGAAGGGACAAAGCAATACAGTACTTAAAGGAGAACACGTATCTTTTAGAAGAAATTGAAAAGGTTGCATTATCTGAGCCTGTTATATGCTGCTATTGACTTCAAAATTAGATCTTACGCTGTATATTCTTTTGTATCTTAAAATGATAAACTGCATGTGTGCTTGCTTCCTGATTATGTTTTTATACTAGTTCCTGCGCCTTATTGTGGCTCCTTCCAGTTGGAAGGAGCTTCACAATGGGATTCATAAGAATGTCACTTGGATGACGGTCGAGCATACCAATTTCATTGAGGATGTCCAATGCATACTTTTCTTTGAAATGACAATATCAATTTTTGATTGACCAACCCCAAGGAATTAGAAAGTACTTGAGGGGACCTAGATAATTTGTCCAGAACTGACTTTGGGTTATTGTTCAATTGAACGTGACATGCATTTTTTTTTTCAATCCGTTACAGTTATTACTTTAATTTTGTGCGGTGGAATGTGCAAACTAATGTTTGGCACCCCTGAAATTGCAAATCAAACACACACTTAGCCATTGGATCCCATTAGAGTCATTATTAGTTATAACAGTGTCATAAACATAGACTACCAAATAAATGCACAAGCCAACGAAGAATGTTGGGAAAAAACAGTGATAAGCCTCACAACAACTCATACCAGATTTGAGAAATGTTGGCTAAAGCAACCAAATCATGCATGATGAGACTATTTCAAGACATTCAGAGAATGTCATCAGTAGCATACTTTTACAAAATGGTTTTATAAGGCGGAGAAAACCATTTTGTATGATGGTATTAGAGCCTATCCTAGATCTATTAAAACGGACACTTGCCATTTTATACATGTACCACGCCAGTACTGCTAGACGTGAGGGGTTTTGGTTAATACTCAAGTCCTGCATCAAGAAGAGATACTATCAAAGGAAAAACTCAAGTCCTTCATCAACAAGAGATAGTGTCAAAATAGAATAGAAAAGAGGGCAATTCCCACCTTATAAGATAGTTTTATAAGATTGAGACCTAAATCCACATTGTAATATGGTATCAAAGCTTATCCTAACAAAATTTATTGAATCTATTACCTTCCTGCTATTGAGGTACTATCGGACCACTCACAACTGCAAATATCGGTTCCAATGCTCTAGATGTCCATGTAAGGAGGCATTCTTAATGCCTTGTTGGTGAAGTGACCAATGGAAGATGACAACCATTGTTAGAAATAGATGCAGAAAAGTAATCTTGGCAAGAAGAGAGGTGTCCCTATAGTTGAAGCCAAAGATTTGGGTATCGTACTAATAAATCTTGCCATATGTACCAGCCTTCATGGTATACACTCTGGCAACCAACGCTAGTGTTTTGTGGGAGGTAAGTAAACCAATTCCAAAGGGCCATTGACTTGTTAAGAAGCCATTTCTTTTCATCTAACATTTCTTGATTGCAACACGGACTAGCATGACTTCACTTGTAGACATAGAATCCAGAAAGAAATAGAAAGAAGATACTCAATCCTGATGAAGTACTAACATATAAAGGGTTAGGGCTACAAGTGTACCGAATACCTTTGTTTAGGACAATGAAAAGCCCATCTATAGGAGACATTGGTGTAGGGATGCTTGAGGAAGAAATGATGTTTGAAGATCAGTAGGTCAGCAGGTCGAACCACCAGATATCTTCTTATTGATCAATGTTGTCGAAGTTCTCTCATATAACTTCTTTAAATTATTATTATTAATTTGTATATAAGCTAATTTTAGCTTTTGGAGAAACTGATATATTATATCTTATGTTTTTCTCCTAGAATGTTTATGGAGAAGTTAGTTTAAACATATCTTTAACTTTTAACAGTACAACTAATACACTTTCCCTACTGTCAGAGATCCCATATCGATTAAAATACAATTAGATTTTAGTATATAAGTGTAAGCAAATCTTATAAGTTTAAAGTTCACTTTATTAGATCTGCTATTGGTTAAAATTTATTGGGATATAGTGATTTCACTAACTGAAAACTGAGATTCACAAAAAGAATTGTAATTTTCTATAAATTTTAGGTAATAGTAGAAACTGTTAATATTTCTTTTATTAGGTGTAGTAAATCCTCTGATCCTAAATATGTGGGTGGTTTTACAATTTGTTTTCCTTCCACTACGTGGCTTCTTTTGGAGGATACTGTATCCTCTCATGTTCTCTCTTCCTATTTAGTAATGTATCTATAAAGTTCATGTGTCCTAGTTTTCATTTCATATATTACTAATACTTGGTTTTAACCAAATTGATCTTAAATTTCAGTTATAAGAAACCAGATTACTGTAATGGCAGTTAGTAAATTTTTAGTTTTTCCAGAAAGTTAGAGTAGAGAATGTTTGTTTCTCATGTTTTCTATACTCTTAAAAAAAAAAACTATCTTAGGAAACTATTTCTAAATTTTAGTTTACTATGTTATACACAAATATAGGATTCATGAAGATAAGAAATTGTTTATTTGCAGGTAGTTAGGTCTTCATTGGTTGATGGAAGTAACCAAGCAAGCCTTGCACACATGAAGAACAGTCCAGTGCTACATCAAGATGATGATGTATTTGAGGAAACTCAGTGATAAGGGACTTGTCACTTGTTTGAATGGTTGGTTCCAGAAACTGGGAAATTTTTTCTTCACAACAATGTAAGTGAAGTTGTTGTGGCTTTGATTGTTACACCAATTATTGGCTCATCCATCTTCATCCATTGATAAGTGTTAAGGAAACTGATGGAATGAGACATTCACAAAAGGATAACAGTGAAATATTGAGGATTTTGAAGGACTGATTTTCAATTACAAGTAACATTATATTTTATTCTGATAAAGAATGTCAATCAATTTCATTTGATTTTCTTGATTTCATAAAATAAAGTATATTTTATAAATTATCCTTATTGAAGAGTTCAAATTATTTACATGTTTCAAATATTTTGGATTCTAAAATACGAAATCTTATCCTGGATTATGTGATATGGAATAGATAAATGCTTTTCTGGATATAATTTAGTAGTGTATCATGGATTATATAATTTAAAATTTTATTATTGATAGTATAATTCATAATATATTTTTAAATCTAAAATGCAGAATGGATGTATAATTTGAAATATATTTTGGATCTCATAATGTATTTTGGATTTTAAAGAATATTTTAAATTGTATAATCTAAAATTATATGATTTATAGTATGTTTCTGAATCGCTTAATCTGAAAATATATTACGATATATAATATTTTAATTTGTATAATATTATTTGGATTTTGAAATATATTTGTGGATTACATAATATGAAAATTTGAAATTGTATTATAGATTACTTAATGTAATATTTAATAAATTAAAGAATTAAAATTGTAATCTAACATTATTTCTGTTTCTTTAATTCTTTTAAATGAGTTATTATTATATCGATTGGAATCGCTAAATTTCAAACGGAATTAACTTTTGTTAGATTCATAAGAAAATTTCTTTTATTTTTGTGATTCAGAACGGTGCTGAGCCAACTTTATTTCATTTTATAATACATATTTATACATGAATACACTCGTATCGTATTAAATACGTTTTATTGAATTATAATATACTCATGAACGTAATATACGTTTTATTTAATTATATACTCATGAAGTAATTTTAAATTACTCACATACAATAAATAAAATATAATTGAATATAATTTTAGTCTCTAATATTTGAAATAAGTTCCTCTAATTAAAAAAATCATTTTATAGTCTTTAAATTTAATAAATTGCGATTTTACTATCTAAACATTAAATTTAACTTAGAAAAATTAGTTTTAAAAATTCTTTTTTAGTTCGTCAAAATTAGTATTTATGAAATAATAGTGTCTTTATTTTCGCCAAAGTAAAAGTTTTAAATTTTGAAAAATAAAAACCAGAATTATCCTAAATTAGGACCACATATGTAATTACATTATTAGTTTTAGAAATTCAGATTCCGAATATTACAGTAGGTTAATTGACAAATGATTAGAAAATTACCATTAGAAAAGGGATTTCTTCCACAAATTCAGATTTCAAATTCACAGTCATATTTTTATAGTTATATTTCAAAACTTACCTACAAATTTGTTTCTATATTTTTGTTGTTGAAATACTACATTTACTTTCTGTTTCTGCATCTTTCACATATTTCATGTGTTTAAAATTTTGCACCTCTATACAATAAAGATTCTAAGAAATAGGCAACTGAAAAAAAGTTTAATTAATTCTTGAAAAACTTGAATATTTGTAATCGAGTTTTTTATTAAACTTTTTCTGTACATTAAGTCCACGAACTTTACATTTTTTCAATTAAATATCTATTTATTTATTTGTTTATAAATATGAATAATTAACAACAACAAAAAATTGCACCAGAAAACTTAAGTACGAATATATTTCAAATGCATCATCCTCCATACAGATGATTTTTTAAAATTTATCATCTTTCGAAGACAATTAACAAAACACTACACACAACACAAGACAATTACAATGTAAAACTACAAAGAGAGCACCACGAGGACAAGAACATAACTCTCAGCACTTTATCACATTAACATTTGTTGTTTGATAATTTCGCACTAAAGAATTCACTACCATGTTTAATTCATCTTCAGATATCATAATTCTAGAATCCATTTCAATGTTGAATGATTCCAATTTAGCAAGGTGAGGAGGTTGAACTTTCAATGTATCCAGATGTAAATCCTGCATGATTAGAGAGAAAATTAAAAAAAGTTTAGCAAAAATATTTTAAAATGTAAGATTCAATAACAATGAAAGAAAAAAATATATATATCTTACCAATAAAAGTGAATTTAGGGTACGACTGGAAATCGTCAATGTTCTTGCGTTAGAGAACATTCGTAACCAACTTAGGACGATGGAAGACTCTATATGAATATTATTGTTGATTTTCACTTCGTTTAGGAGAGGGAGATCGCAAGTGCAAGTGCAGGAGAATTTATAGGACATTAAAAAGTGAATATTCCCGAGTGTGATCGAGGTGAGTTTAGGAACAGAAAGCACAATTTTAGGTTCAAAAGTATCCCAATAGAATATGTTTTCCATAGTCAAAACAGAAAGGCTAGGATTTGATATACAAAGAGTTTGTGTTGAATGGCTATGCGTGGAATATTCAAGGACCAAAGTGGTCAAAGAAGTGCACTCCGAGAAGGGTTCAATGTAGTTATCATCATCTCTTGGTGTGAAAATGACATTGGAGAGAAGCAAGGTTTTCAAAGATGGTAGCGAAAGAGATGCGGGGAGTGTCAAGGGGACACGAGAGAAATTGGCGTGAAGGTTAAGAAAGGTTAGGGATTTGCAATTGATGACAATGGGAATGAAAGAATTGGGTATTTTTTTGAACTTGAAATCCATAACCAGTGTCAGCTTCTGAAGATGGTGTTGTGAAGCATATTTGAGGGCGTTGTTGAGGACTTTTGGTGTAGTGGAATTGAACACTTTGACATGCATGTTGTGAAGGGGAATAGAATCATCTCGATTAGAGAGGGCATGAGAGACATATCTATTGTATTTGCGAATTCCATTGAAAGATGTAAATGTTAGAGTGGTGAGGCCTTTCCAAAGATTCTTCCATCGTTTAGATAACACGCAACTTTGAATAGCTTGTTTTGTGGGCAAAAACCCCATTATGTGCTGAAGAACTTCATCTGGTAAATCACTGAGTCTATCTTCTTCCTTTCTTTCGCCACTTTCACTGCTTCTCTTCCTCTTCATTCTCATCTTCTTCTTCCAATGGAAGCTTCTTTTTTTTCTCCGTAGAACAAAGCGTAGAACACGAAAATTTTTGCACACGGTGAATTCTGATACTGAATGTGTTATGCATACAAATATGTTTACCTATATATATATGTATGTACATTTAAATTTTTTTTGGATTGAATAAGTGAAAGATAAGATGTGAAGAATATGAGATATGAAAATAAAAATAAAATGATATATATTTATTTAAAATTTAAACATGAATCCCGTTGCCTGTTATCTTGAAATAATATATATCTTATCTTAAATTGATTTTTTTTAAAAAATATGTATTTAATTTTTTGTTTTCCGAATTCAAATATAATCAACGCTCGTTTGATATATATTATGTACTATACAGTCATAACTGAATATAAATGGTTTGTTAACTTCTTTTTTTAACAGCTTTAGTTAAATATTTAATATTTTCAAAAGTGTTATCAATAATTAAAAACAGAAAGTGTTTCACAATATTTCAAGAAACTTAGTAGATAATCTGTTCAGTAACAATATTTATTCATTACACATTTTAATTATAATATGATCTTTACAATTAAAAGTATTTATATAGATTTTAATTATATAAAACATATATTTATTCCACGTAATTACTGTAAAAACTAAACTAATAGTATATATCTAAATTATAAGAGATTTTTTAATCATATGTTTATTATATTTTTCTTGATTTTGTATTTAATTAATATGATAAGTAGTCATATTTTTGCAAGAATATATGATTTTATCGTTTTTACTTCTGACGATTTCATATAAACATTATCAAAAACACCTATAATTAAGGAATAAAGTAGATTTTAATCATTTTCAAGAATCTTAATCTTTATGATTCACTCTTGAAAATCATAAGAATAGTGATCATAATGTGATGCTCTTTTCTAGTAAAAGATACTCCATATTTATAAATAAAGATAAATGACTGAATATTTTCAAACTAAATTCCTTAATTTAAAAATATAACAAAAATTAGACTTACGAAAAAATATATGAATATTTAAATCATTTTTTTTACTTCAATTTAATGTTTTCAAGGATATAAAACAGTTAAAATTAATCTTATCAAAGTATGATATATCATAAAACTGATATTACAATCTATATCTTTAAAAATATTTATCTTTTATCTTTTGCTTACAACAGTTTACATATTTAAATAAATTTATTTACTATAAATTATAATTATATGTGTAAATATTTTAGGTACGGCCATATTGCATGTGATAAAACACTAATTGGATTAAATATATTTTTAATTTTTATAAAATAAGAGAATTTTATTTTTCTCTTTGTAAAAGAAAAATACTTATTCTTTGTCATTATCAAATTAAAAATATTATTTTTATTCTAATTTTTATAGTAGGATTTTTGTTAGCAACATTGAACAAGGATAAATAGACTAGTTCTTGTAATGTCATTTTAAATTTTGATATCTTTAAAATCATTTTAAGATTTGAAAAATAATTATAGTTTACCTATTTTAAAAAAATGTTCAAGATAAAAGTTGTAATTTCAAATTTTGAGAAAAGAAAAATTAAGGAAATAATATTTCATAAGGATTACATAAAATATTCTCTCGTCTTTATACCAAATAACATATTTCATTATTGTATCTCATGTTTGACATAATCAAATAAAGCTGTTTTATATAAAACTCAAAGGATAAAAATTAATATAATTTTTTAAAAGAAAATTTTAACTCGTTTACTTCTCTTTTACTGATTATAAATTCTAATCGGATTATATAATACTAGTTTAAATATAAATGTGATACATACGTATTTTTAAGGGTTAAGTATGTATTTAGTTCTTGAACTTTGGTTAAAGATTAGAATTCGTTCCTGATCGAAACTTTGATAAATTTTGGTCACTAAACTTTAAAAATTAATGAATATAGTCCTTTTAAGCCAATTACGTTGACTTTTTTCAACATGTCAAATGTATTTCATGTTAATATTGGAGTTTTTTACGCCATTTTTGACACATTCTCGACTCAATATTTACTAAAAATGCGTTCGAAACCTAAAAAAAAAATAACAAAATTGGGTTAAAAGGACTATATTTATTCATTTTTAACGTTTAGGGACCAAAATTTATCAAAGTTTCGACCAGGGACGAATTCCAATTTTGGGTCAAAGTATAGGGACTAAAAATATACTTAACCCTA
>Ga0099823_1002083_pt1 | contig 17695 bp, 17 predicted proteins | sample CowpearedBW_FD_76831 | JGI IMG/M metagenome (GOLD analysis project Ga0099823, IMG submission 76831) | Root nodule microbial communities of legume samples collected from California, USA - Cow pea red BW | ecosystem: Host-associated > Plants > Roots > Nodule | place: USA: California | collected...
AAAAAATAAAAATAAAAAAAAAAAATAAAAAAAGAAAAAAAAAAAAAAAAAATATAAAAAAAAACAAATTACAAAAAAAAAAAAAAATATATATATATATATATATTTAAATTTAAAAATATATAAAATATATAAAAAAATGAAGACAAATAATTAAAATTAAAAGTTTTAATTTTAAATTTTAAATAGAATTAAAAAAATTCAAATATAATAGAAAATAATATATACATTAATTACATAAATAAGATAATTATTAAAATACTTATAAATAAAATTAAAAAATAATTTAACATAAAATAATAAAAATTTAAATTAAAAAAAAGAAAAAAATATATACGTATTTATATATATATATATATATATATATATATATTATAATTTATTTTAATTTGAAGTTTGTTTTTTTAATTATATTTAATTTTTACTTTTATTAATTTTTTAACAAATAATTTTAAAGTAAATTTAAATTTAAAAATATAAAAAATGCATAATCAAAATCATATAATATATATTGGAAATCGTCTTCGACAGAAATCGAAATCCGTTTTTTTTTCTTCTTTTTATTCATTTATTTTCTAATTATGTTTTTCTTATATTAATTATGTTTAATTTTCTAGTAGTGCTGGTCTTTTTATTTGATTTATATTTTAATGTTTTATTTTTTTTGTATATTTAAATATAAAATATCATATTAATATATATATATATATATATATATATATTAATATTTAAAATAAAAAAATAAAGTATATATATATATATATATATATTAATTATTTAATATCAAATGAATAAAATAGATAATAATAGACAAAAAATAATAATTAAAATTCAAAAGAAAATAAACTTTAAATAAAAGCAAATATAATCAGAATAAATTTTTCATTTTTATTTTTATTTTACTTAAAGTGATATATATATATATATATATATATATATCAAATAATTATATATGTTTTAAAAAAATTAAGAAATAAAATAAATTAAAAGTATAATTAAATTTTAAATTAAAAAAATATTTATTCAGTTTAGAATTTTTATTTTATTTAAATTTAAATTTTTTTCACTTTAATTATTTTTTCTTTAGTTTAATTTTTTTTGTTTTACTTATTTTTTTTAAAAGTAACTTTTATTTTAAATCTTATATATTTTATAATTTTTAATGTTTTTAATAAATATTTTATAATTTATAATGTTTTTAATAAATATTTTTTAATGAAATAAAATATATATATATATATATAATTTTTATTTTTATAATATATTGAAAATAAAATAAAATAAAATGTAATTAAACTTTAAATTTTAAAACAAGTAAGAAAGCATGAAAGCATGAAAGATGGTAAGATTGTAGAGAAAATCTTAAGAACCTTAACTCCAAGGTTTGATTATATTGTGGTTGTCATAGGAAAAATAAAAAAATCTTGACACTATGACAGTTGAAGAACAACAAAACTCAGTTGAAGCACATGATCAGAAAGCGAAGGATGGAAGAACAGTGAAAAGGTTCAAACCTAACAAAAAACAAGTCTACATACAACATTTTTTTTATTGTAATTGTCATTATTTCTTTATTTCAAAAACAAATAATGTTTAAATCGCTACTTTATTTACATTTGAATTAATTTTTTTAATTTAAGCTCACACTTCTGAAGATGGTATCAATGTGAACCATCGTATTATTTGTAACCATTTTAACCGATAATTTTCAAATTAAATGTCACTATAACATAAACAATAATGATAAATTAAAATTTTGTGTTATTATATGATGATAGTCTAAATTGATCAATACAATAATTAATAATTTTTAGTTCCTAAACTTGGTTATTAATGAAATATTTTTTTATGGTGTATATTTTTATGTAATAACTAATGATGGTGTTCCTTTTATATCAAAATCTCACCTAATCTTATCCTTTATTTTTTTATTTCTTACTTTTACATTTTTTCTTCACTTAGTTTTTTTCTTTTCATACAAGGCAAACGAATATAATGATACATAAATAGAGAAATATAAAAGAAAACTTTGAAACAAAAATCTATTGTCGTCCAATCCAATGGTTAGGATATTGCTTCCCCTAAGAGACCGATCAATGAATACATTTATAATCCAATGAACGGGTTCCTTCTTGCATCCCATGTTTTTCTTTTGCACCCAAAGTTTTTTCAAAATGGTTAAATTAGCCTTTGACATTGATTAGGGTAAAAATACCCAATAGTAAAAATAGGCCCATTCGTGTATGGACCAAAAGTAACCCATTACTAGTTGAAAAGTCTGAATAATTCTGTTTGCCTTTTTTTTATTTTTTTATACTGTTTTCTTTCAAGGAATTTAAAATTAATTTCTAAAAAAATTATGAATAGGGTTCTTGTGTATAAGCTTGTAAACGATGTTGCTTTGAAAACAAATAAAAAAAATAAAAAGATTTTTATGTTCATATATATTGGAGGATTAACCAAAATATGTCATGCGCATTTTATTACATACAAATACGTCTATAATCATATTTAATATAAACTTATTCTTTAAAACATCAATACATTGTTATCAAGATACGTTGAATTTAAATAATTTGTCTTGCATAATAAGTTTAAATCGTTTCTTTACTAATCTTGAACATTATCTTTGAAGAATTAAAATAATATATTTAAAATTTATAAATTTTATTATTACCATTAATATAACAAAAATAATATGTAATTTAATATATAACTATAAAAAATTATATATATTTAATAATTTTTTCTTTTTACTGTTAAATTAATGAATCCATCAATAATTAATTCAAAACTAAAATTTTCAGTTACGTATTTCTTTTTCAATATAAATAAATTTATCTTCCATTTATCTTCCATTTATTTCTCAATCTTGTTTGATAAAAGATTTTTTTTTTTGAGATAAAATGTATTTTTTATTTTTTTTAAGATTAATATAATTCAAAGATGATTGATAGATATTTTAAATTTAAAAAATTAAGAGTATTAACAATAAAATACTAAAATTAAAATTTTAAATTAATTTTCTATTGAATATGATATTAGCCATTTAATTACAAAATTATAAATTAATAATAAATGAGTAAGTAAAAGGGTGATAATAATTTTTTTTAAAATTCAACATTTAATTTAATTTTATCTATAATGAAATTAATTTTTAAAAAATCATAAATATAGAGTAGATTATCCATGAAATCATTGAATCTTCCACACTTCATGTTCAGATAGAGTAGATTATCCAGCAGCATAATTCTTTTAATGGAGTATTCGATTTTATACATGTCATTTAATCACTAAGGATAATGATAATTATTTAGCTAATGATTTTTTCCCAAATATTTTGTGTAGTCTCACTACCTCCCCAATGTTTCAAAAACGTTTGGTAAAAAATAATAAAAGATTTGGTGCATCTAATATGAGAAGTATTAATACTTTTAGATTGAATACAACTTTGAGGGAAAATCATTTATTTACTAGACTGGAAAGAGACAACAGTGCTACACACTTTCTTCTAATACATTTTTCGTTATTAGTTAAAATTTATTAAAAATGAAAAAATAACATAAATAAGTTGAAGAATAAAATTCATATAATCTCTTGATTTTCATTAAATTTCAACCACTAATAAAAAAATTTAGGAGGAAGTGTAGAATGTCTCATAGGCATAGAAAGGTGGCCACATCACTCATATATAGAAGCAAAACACAGCTAAGATTGATGGCAGATATTTCTAAACCCCATATGCTCGTTATTTTCCATCTTCTCAACCATGTTCCCAATTCCCACTCCACCTGTGATACCCAGAAAGAGAAAATAAGTGTGTTTGTTTGAATCATAAACCAATCAACAAAAGGGAACAGAAGGCTAAAACTTTCAATGAAAATCATGGAGAGTACCTAAACTGATTGCACTTAAAAAAATGGTGAAAGCTAGAACAAAGATGATGATGGATGCTCGTCCGAAGATAGCTATTATCTTTCTCACCACATGCTGCCCAGTTAATGCAGCTATGGTTGCAATCAAAATAAAGTAAGAAGCTGCATCAACCCATCCCATAAGAAGAAAGACATTAGATTTACTTGGAGTTTCTGTTATCTTTCCTGAAATCTGCTACACATTTAGTTTTAGTTTTTGGGTTCTTACCATAGGGAACTGGGAAGCGTTCTAGAAGATAGTATTGTACCACTGACATGGAGGAAGAGAAAACCATAGCAAAAGTCGATGTAGCACTAGCAACCTGCGACAGAAAGGCTACATTTTCATGTCTGATTTTTCTGGGAAATCTAAAGAGTAGTAAAAGCTGTCGTACCTGAGGAGGAATTCCCAACTCGAGAAAGAGTGGCCCCAGAATGAAGCCACCACCAAGACCAAGAAGTCCACTAACTATACCAGCTATTATTCCGCAGGAACAGTAAAGGCAGATCTTGTGAAGCTTCTTCCAATCTGTTATTTCCTTTTCCATCGATGCAATCACTCTACTCCCATTGCACAAGCATATGGCTTCATAAAGCGTAACAGAGACTGCAATAGGCACCTTAAAGTGACAAATAAGCAAGCCAAAGTTATTCAAGATTATACAGATTATACAGTACAAATTTGTCTTTCTCTTCTGTGTTTGTTAAGTTATTCAAGCTGGTGTGCGAAGTTATTTGCTGGAATATTTGTGTACGTAGAATGTTTACCTGCAGTGAATTAAGAATCCAGTACAGTATGGAGCATGTTTTGGTGTATGTCTGCATTGAAACAAAGAAGAGTGTGCATATTCAATAAACATAAAATTCAAAACCCACAAGTGCATGCCTGTGACTGAATTAGAAAAGCCAAAACTACCTTAATGATCTGAACGATGAGAAAAGCCACCCAGACGTAGACAAGGACTAATAATTCTTTCCAGTAGATGTTCTTTAGTAAAGGGATCTGCACACCAGAATTTAACACAACTTATTATAAGGCTAAAATGAAACTTCAGTGAGGTTCCTCTAAGGAATGCTTTGAATGGCCATTGGAATTACCTTCTCATCTCGTGGATCAGTCAAACCAGCTGGTAGTGGCTTATAATCTTCTTCAGAATCATCTGCATTAAAGGGGTTGATGCATTTTCCTTATATTTCCTTGAGTTGTACGAATCACAAAACTTAGTTGTAAAGAAACTCAAATCAAGTTCTACTTGTGATTGCAAAATAGTAGAGAGAAAAAATGGGAGTCCCTGTTCTCTGTAATTGTGCATTCTCTATCCATTTATATCGTGCAAGTTGAAACCAAAAAGAAAAGATCTCCCCTATAACAAATTTGTAACCATGATTTCATGCCTAAAGTAGGTCCTATTAGGAGAAAATGAATATGTTCATACATTCTTATCTGATGAATTTTATTTTCTCTATTTTTTCAGCATTGTGCTTTTTTTTCTTCTTGTAGGTCAGATTTTGCAGTATCTTTTACGTAGTTGCTGAGAGTTTCTTTATATTTTACTGGAAGGTTTGCAGGGACTTACAACCAGGAGAAAAATCTGATTCCAACATCTTAGCTGCTTCCTGAAATTTCGGTAGCATAATCATCTTAATATAAAGTAGAAAACAATAGAGCTTCAGAAGTTTTACAGTGCATAAAGGCAAGTTTACCTTTTTCATAGTTGTTTCCTTTTTCCATGTATCTATACCTTTGAACAAAGCTTTTGTGGATGTAGCTACAACCGATTAGTTTCATTAGAAATCAGACCAATTATTGTAAGATATTCAGAACAGAACAGCAAGTAAATCATGTCATGTGTACTATGTAGCATAAGCTGGTTAATAAATCTTAAAAATAAAAAAAACCAGTAACATGTTGGTGGCTATAAAAGATAAATCAACAATTTTTAAGATCCATGAAAATAGGATCTGAAATGAAGGAATCCATATAAAAACACAGACACACCAGAGCACTTTCACAAGAAAGAACGCATCCACATAGATTTTTGAGACTGCCCCAGGACAATTTAATTAGTTTAAAAGGTTGTGGCAAGTAAGTTACCAATAAATAAGATGATTAACAAAACTGTGACCATCCAATCAGCAAACATGACATTAAATGCAACACCAATGCTTATTCCTAGCATTAGCATAGGTTGGAAGAGCAAAGCCAGATCATAATCTATAGCTGGCAAATCTAGTGTTGGGTGTCTAAACCTCAGGTTGTAATATACAGTTGATACCGCTGCTCCCATAATCATACCTGCAATTGCCAAATAATAACAGTTAAACACCCAAACAATAGACACACTCATCAATAAGAGGGTGTTTAAGACCCCTTCAAGCATGCCCATGTTTTACTTGTGGAAGAGTAAACAGAATAGAGCAATATACTAACACTTAGAAATGGCAGTGGAAGACTTAGCGTCAAAACCAATGATCAAAGTGAGCATTGGGATGAAAATTCCTCCACCTCCAACCCCACCTACGCTTCCCAACGCAGCTCCAAAGAATCCAACGATTGACCCTACCACAATTCTCCAACCAAACTTCATCTCCTGCATTCAGACCAACATGAAATGAATAAGTAACTACGAAAATAGTCCAAAAAGTGTGAAAATGTGTTTGACAAACTCACAGGCCAAACACGGTCATTGGAAGAATCTCCTCCATCGTTCCAAAAGAAATCAATTATACTAGTCAAAGCTCCATGTCTTTCTTTTGCAGCAAAACTCTCGTGGTTTTGGTCTTTCAAAACTCTTTCTGCTGAACTCACATTGTAAGCCATGATAATGCTCCACGACACCACCCATATTGCTGTTGCTGCTGCTCTTGAAGTCTTCTTTTTCATTTCAATGGCCATGTGTAGATGGGTATGTAGAAAGACCAATGCAACACTTCTCTCTCTCTTTCTCTCTCTGAACGTGTTTTTCTTTTTTCTGTGGTTATTTTTTTTTATGGTGGTTCTACAAGTATGGTTGATTGAGGAAACTACGAAAGCTAAGGACTAAGGAGTACATTGATGAGTAGCATCGTTCTCTCTCCCTCTTTTAGGCCACTCAATGTCACTATTTATCCTTGCCTAGCTCCTTCCTCTGTTCTGTAATAGCATCGATTCTAAAAGATTCTCTTCACAGTGCTATTTTGTATGCACCCCATGTCTTATGAAAGGCACTAGTAATATTTTGCCTTTCTCACACTTTCCTTTTTTCGAACTTTTCTGTTATATAAACATTATTATGGAATAAAAAATTATTGCATGTAATAATTTATAGGTTGATTTGATTGCATATTATAAATACCGTTGCACGTAAAAAGTTTGAAGACAAAAAAATAGTCAATTCGTGTTAGTTTGGAATTAACATGAATCTTCTCCGGTCAAACAATAAACCAAACATGGTGATACACAGTGCAGCGGTTATGGCCGCTCCGTTTTCTTTTCATCTGAATGAAGCACGTTGAAGAAAAATGAATGTGACGAAATAGACATCGGAGAATAAGCACGAGATAATAACAATCAAAATCACAACATAGGAAGCTTCATGAAAGCAACGTAGCTCTCAAACCCATGAAATAAACACAGCAAAACTATGAAGAAGCTTCATGGTAATTTCATTTTCTCTCAGCTTTCGTTTATCGTTTATTGATTTGCATAGCAAAGCAACAACAGAAAGAGAAAACAAATAACATTGCTTTCTCTTTCCTGTAATTGGTGGGTAGGGGAGGATCCTTAAATGGCTTTTTGTTTCCACAGGTTTCCATAATCCTAAAAACAAGTTGCAAGATGAAATAATCATAGTCAAGCTCATAAGGAACTTTCTTTCGCAATTATTATATACATTATGAGTCCCCACTCACCCCAAAAAAATATTTTCTTCGTTGAATTGGTTGTAAAGGAAGTGACTCGCATTTAAATTTTTATACAGTGAATTGAATTGAAAATGCATATTAACTAAAATCATACTTATATTTTATTAATATTAATCATTGATATCAGTAATTAAGCTATTGATTTCACAATTTAATAACAATTTTAGTGGTGCGATGAATTCAAAATACTCAATCAAAAAATTAGTAAACTGGGAACTGACCCACGCAACTCGACTAATTAAAAAAAAAATACACATATGTTTGCTTGATTAGCATGCGACATACCACATTGATCTACATTTTTTATGCCAAAAATTATCTTTTCACCTGTGTACAAAATCGATGACTCAAAAGAAGTAAAATTTGGATGAAAAAAAGAAGAGAAAAGTTGTGATTGAAGAAAAAAAAGGCTTATTTCTACCTCTCATGTAAAAAAAAAAAAAAGTTGTATGTATGTGAATTTTACTAATTTAAAGAACACTTACCTGAATTATTCAATTATTCTTACCTCTTGCAAAACATAAACAAAGTGACGTGGAGCATCTGAATATTCCAATGTAGAGATGAAAGGTCTTCTGCAATAATAAATGTCTTTTTCCACATGATAGTTTGATAAGATAAGTATTTGACCGGAAGATTTGTTTTTTTTTTCTTTGATGTTATGCATGTTTGTTTCAGATTATTAACGTTTAGGTTGTTCAGATTAACTCTTAATATGTGTTTATGTTTACCAATTTACTGTACTAGTGGGAATGCAGGTAAGAGTTGTGTTTGTTTAAGCTAATTTGAAGAGATTTGAGAGAAAAACCAAATTGCTATCTTTACAATTATCATTCTCTCATTCTCTCATTTTTCTTTTTTCAATTTTTCACTTTTCTCCCTTTTTCACTGTACCTGAGTTTTTTTTCTTTCTTTTTTTTTTTGGATCTTCAATACATAAATTTGATTGTATATGTATATGACGTTATGTGTGGTATGAAAATGCATGCTTCGTTGATATATGTTTTTGTGTAGAAAGAATACGTAATGAATGAATATGATTAATTTCTTTTAGAGTGGAAAACTGTTTTTTTTTTTAAATATATACATGCCTTTTATTTAGTAAACATGATGATATTTTTTATATTGGATTTAGGTCAGATTGTATATCAAGTTTGTGAATTAAAAAATACATTACAAATATGTTTTTTATTGTAAATAATATTTTTTAAATTTGTTATACAGTTATAGAAAAAGTTCTAATATAAATTTTTGTTAGGCCAGTTTTGTTTAATAAATGTGATGATATTTTTTTATATTGGGTTTAGGTCGGATTGTATATTAAGTTTAGAATTGATTTAAGATTAAGTTTGTGAATTACAATATTTTTTATGGTAAATAATATTTTTAAAATTTTGTTATGCAAATATAGAAAAAGTTCTAACCTAAATTTTTGTTAGGCCAGTTTTGTTACAGCATTATAGGAAAATTTTTAAATTTTGTTATGCTATTAACCTAAATAATATTTATTATAAAAAGTTCTAATTAATTAGATTGTTATTTTAATTGTTTTTATGCCATTATAGAAAAATGATATTTATTATAAGACGTTTTAATTTGTTAAATTGTAATTAGTTAGTGCTTTAGTTGAATAGTAGATTAGTCAATTTTTTAATTAGTTAAAAATTACATTTATATTTAAATTAAATTAGTTAATATTTTATTTATGTTAAGTTTTTTATTGAATACGAAAATTTATATTAATTATGTATGAATGAATAGAATTAAACAGTTTTAGTTAAAATATTATAAATTTGTAATTTATAATTTTTTTTGATAATTATGGTAGAAATAAATATAATTGATATAAGATTTGGAAATGTTACAATTTAGATTGTAATTTATTTTTTCAAAATTCATTATTAATATTTTCTGTACTGAGACCATTGCTTATATGAATTGAGGCGATTGACTTCGATAGTTACAGAAAATTATGTAGTTTCTAAAGTAAATATTAACATATTATTGAGTACAATTATCAATCCAATATGTTTGATATTGACCAAACTTAATTTCAAGGTTGTTTTCAATTTTCAAGGGCGACAATTTCATTTAAATTATTTTCAATGTATAATTTTTTTTAACAAAGTTATTTTTATTTAATTTATATTAATTTTAATCTATCATAATTCGATTTAAAATAAATTCATAATATAAAATTATTATTTAATTTTATTTAAATTATAATATAATTTAAATTATTTACATAACAAATTCATAATCTAATTATTATTCACATTTCATTATATAATTTGTACTATTTACAATTTAACTTAAATTATTTTTATATACAAGGATTAAATTTATATCAATTAAATTATTTTTTTAATTCATCACTTTCATTAAATCTTTTACTAATTTTCATAAATTTTCCTATCATTTTCTTTTAGATCTTATTATATTTTCCTTAATCTAAACAATCTAACTTTTACCTTTCTTTTTCTTTAAATCCACTTAAATTCACCATCTCAAATTCAATCCAGTCAAATTCATCTTCTCAAATCCACTCTTTAACAAATATTTGCAATTCAACTTAGGATTTGTATCCTTTGTGTATGTAAAATATATCATATATATAATGAAAAAACAACCAAACATATGATTTTATTTTTATTTTTTGCATTTGCCTCTCTTTATATAATTATGTCTATTATGTAATTATTAACCAATTATTTGCACATTTAATTATATAGTTTGGAAGTGCATTTATAATGTTTCCTATAAATGTAGATTTTGACTATATGAGCCTAATAGTTTAAATCAAAGTAAATCGGGTCTTAAAATGGGTTGAAAAATAAACTATATTTTTCTTAAAAAAGTCTGAAATATACATGGTTTATTTTATCCTAAAGTGTAGCAGTTAATTTCATAAGTAACAAAATTTGTAGCTGCAACGGAAAATTATGAATAACATAATAAGTATTATAGACTAACTCTCATCATTTTTAAAGCACCAACTAATTACATGTATAACCACCAACCATAATGTGGGTTAGACAAATCTTGCTAGTTATACCTAAAAGGACTCTACACTTTTACCAATCTCTAAAAAGTTGCATATAATGCCAAATCAGAAGATAAATCAACAATTAAAAGAATGTTACATTATAATAGCGCGTTGTAACGTGCATCTCAAACATACTAGAAGGGCCACAACCAAATCATTCATTCCCCCATTTCCTATATAGTATGAGATCCCACTTCACATATACACCAACGAAATAGATAAAAAAATAACAACCCCAGTGATAAAATTGTTGATATAATTTTTATTTTCCTATGGTTGAGAACTTTTTTTGGTATTGTGACTGAGATTAGCAAAAAGTTAATAAGCGACTTAATTATGTCAAGTGTGTGACCCAAATTTAGCTGAGAATTGCTTCATTTTGATTCAGCATACCAAAGTTGGGTTTAAGGTTTCTAACGATAACCCATCTCCTTACTGGAAAGCTCACCACTGTCATTAAATTCTTGGCTCGACATTATTGCCTGTCTGAACTTTAACATATCAGCATTGTATTGCATGGTATCGTATTCTGAGCTCCCAGAAGAAGCGTAGGCACTGCTATTATTCCCTGGTGTAAGTTTCATTCCATCTTTTAAGTCATCCAATGATACATCTCCTTCCAGTGCCCTCACAATCTGTCCATAGTTAAGTCATACATATGTTAAATCAATAAACATAAATTCACTTCATCTAACTTTCCATAATGCAATGTTAATTACAATGGTATACAACAATAATTAACATTTCTACCTGCTTAGTCACACAAAACAATAATTAACAGATCTCGATGTATATATATATATACCTGACTCATTTTTGAACGCTTCTTAGCAGAATGACGAATGCTTGCAGCTGCACAAGCTGCCATTCTTGTCATTTCCTGGACATTGTAGTTGCCTTCCAAAAATGGATCCACCAACATTCCAAAGTTGCCATCCTCCAATCCTTTGTTCAGGAGTGGTCGAGCCTGCTCGGTACATATACAGTTTTTTATTTACTTTTGGATTGAAAAAGTAATCGTGTTGTTGGAAATAATCTACGTGTAACTCTAAATTTTACATTGGTTAGAAATAACAAAGAAAAAAGAACCATAAGTTTAGTGTCTGTGAAGTTTTGAGTTAAAAATTGTGTCGCGGACCGAATTCATGTCACATATATACTTTTGGGAGATTAATTCCCTCTATATTTGAAATTTCCTCCAAAAGATAAAATGATAGAAATGTAATATATAGTACTAACCCAATCCACTAAACTGTCTTCCATGACATGTGTTGGATCTACAGGTCGTTTCCCTGTTATGAGTTCCAAAAGCATGACCCCAAATGAGAAAACATCAGACTTCTCTGTCAATTTTCCACTTGATGCGTATTCTGGGGCCAAGTACCTATTTGAATATACAAAGTTAGACTATTCAGTTGGACTAATTAATGAATATGATTTTATGCCACTTTTTACACAGACCATACATTGGAAAAGAATTTATTTTCTTCTCTATTTTATATCTGCATGTTGAATGATTTGATATTTTTGTGAAATCAATAACTTCTGTAGTTATTTAAACAACATTGTTCATGCTCTTATGCAAAAGCTTGTAAGTATATAATGTTCAAATTGAGTGTTAGGATAACCACACAATATATCTTGTATTTGGTCAGACATTTTCCAAATATTTAATTGTGTTATCACTTTTAAGGGCTGCTTTTACAAATTATGTCTATTTGTAGAAAAAGTATTAATTGGTCAGACTTTGTATTTATATAAGAAAAACTATTAATATTCTTTTTTTGTACTTGTTTTAAGGTTCGACAAATATTAGAGCTGGAAGGGAGAATTACCCGAATGTTCCCATGACACGAGTTGAGACATGAGTATTATTATCAGTGGTCAACTTTGCAAGTCCAAAATCAGACACCTGACCAAGATGCACATTGGAGTGTAAACTTTACTTGTGTAAGTAATATGTGTGATATACGACTAAAACAGTTAAAAATAGTAAATGTATGAACTTATACAAAAAAATGTAGATATGAGAAACCTTGGCTTCAAAGCTTTGATCAAGAAGGACGTTAGAAGCTTTAATGTCACGATGGATAATGCGAGGGCTACCTGAGTTCATTTGTAAATGTTGCAAATATGAGAAAGAAAGACAATGAAGTTAAAAAAAAAAAAAAAGATTATGATAAGTAGAAGAAATTGAAATGTAATGCTTACAATCTTCATGAAGGTAGGCAAGCCCTTTGGCAGATCCAATGGCAATTCGCATTCTAGTAGGCCAATCCATGGTAGGCATACCTTTACCTGTTGTGGCCATCAAATCATAAGCTCTGTTACTAAAAATAATGATAACAAGAAGAGTTAAAACAAAAAAGGAAAATGATGTTGATACCATGAAGGTGATGTTCCAAAGTTGAGTTGGGAACAAATTCATAGACCAGCATTCTCTGGCCTCCACAAATGCAATATCCAACAAGAGACACAAGATGACGATGATGAACTCGACTAATGATTTCAATCTCAGCTTGGAACTCGCGTTCTCCTTGTCCACTACCTGCTTTTAGACTCTTAACAGCAACTTCCTTTCCATTAGGCAAAACTCCCTTATGGACATAACCAAAGCCACCTTGTCCAATAATCTGGTCATTGGCAAATCCTTTGGTGGCAGCTGCTAGCTCCTCATAAGTGAAGGTACCACTCTTGAGTGTGAGATTAAGGCCTGGCGATGTGGAACCCATCCCCACTGAATAATTAGAGCTCATATCTCCACTACTCATTTGAGGATGTGATGTTCCCCAGCCACCACTAGGAGGACCCATTCCCATTCCCATCTGCATCCCCATCCCCATCTGCATCCCCATCCCCTGTTGTTGTTGAACCCTCACAACATGCTCACCCATATGAGGAGGAGGAGGACCCCCTCCTGGTTGCCAATGAGGAAGAGATTGTTGAGCGTTGTAATGATTGCTAGCTGCACAAATCATTTCAGACCTTATTACTCATCAATCCCTAACTTAAACCCAATCTTATTTCAGACAATTGTGAATACATTACAAAATATAAAATTCAAATTTTACGTTTTCCTTTAGAAGGAGAGGCGTAATAGTAGTTATTATTATTATTATTCTTCTGCTGCTGCTGCTTTCGCTTTTTCCTCCTGCAACAACAAATCAAACACACGATGAGCAACACCAGAAGGACAAACCCAACTCCGATCCCTGCTCCCAATACTGCTTTATTGGTGCTATCCTCGCTCTTTGACTCTGGCAGCTTATCATGCGACAGCGATTTATGTGAATCTTTGGACGGTGGTGAATGACTGGACGAGGAACTTTTATGTGATCCCTTTGATGATTTATCGGGTGTGGCATTGTCGGGCGTGGCGTTGTCGGGTGTGGCGTCATCGGGTGTGGCGTCATCGGGAGTGGAGTTATCGGGAGTGGCGTCGTCGGGGGTGGCGTCATCGGGTGTGTTGTTATGTGGAGCAGATTTCTTATTATTAGGGGAAGACATTATTCCTCTGGGTTCCGGCGATATGGTTTATACGTTGAAAACCACGAAATGCCGGAACACCAGATTTTCCCCTACTTTTCTCACGAAGGTTGAGCCCTGTGAAGAAGAAAAGAGTTTTCAAAGTTGTATTGAATGAAAGAAATGAGAAAAATGGTTTGGGAAGAGAAACGTTAATACCTGGAAGGATTACCGGAAGAACGAAATGGAAGAAACTATTGCATTGGAGAAGAAGTGGTAATACAAAAGGAACCAATCACAATTCCTTCCCTAGGATCCTCAATGCCCTCCTACAAAGGAGGGTCTTTAGCACCTCTTATTTACCTCATTTCATTTATAGATTTACCATTTTCTGACTGGTCTTTATTTTATCATCAACACCCATAATTTCCTTTTATCATCCATCTTACCTCACAAATATTAACCACAAATAATTAACCACTAAAAAAAAAATTACTCCTATACTTTAGTATATCGAATGTTAGATACCATACGTATCATCATGATGCTTTTTATGGTATTCATTATATTGCATAGGTTTCATTCTCTGTGCTTGCCCTCAAAGAAATGTGTTCATTACACAACAGTGTAAGAGCATTTATGTATATGTTCTGCGAACCTTAAACATACATTTATGGAAGTACATCTTTGTTATTTCTATCATTTTGTGTTAAAGATGCTTCAGAATTAAGGTTACAACAATTTCAACTGCTATATAATTAACTCACTTCAATTTCTCTCCATTTTAAGAACATTCTCTTATTTACTAAGATTTTATAAAAGTCACAGATTTTATATTTTGTTCCTAATTTTGTTTATTTAATACCCAATTTATAAAATGCGTGTTAGAATATAATATGCTAAAAAGACTTGTGCTTCTAACAAATTATATACCAAATTTGAAAATAATTGATCGTTTTACTAATTTATTATTATAATAACTGTTAAATAATAATAAAGACACATATCTTCACCGATAATAAAGAATAAATGAAGACATGTATCCTTAAAATATCTTTTCTTTATTTTTAAAGTATCAAATGACTATGAATAAAATGAGGTTCGACTTAGTAACAAAAGATTTAATTAGCATGTTATTTGACAAAGTGGTATTAATATGTAGGGTTGAAGGTCGACTCGAACTACGACTAAAGGTAGAGGCGAATTAATTTGAATCAAAGTTTTAGCCAAACTAGTTAGGGTTGAAGATCAAGATGAGTTGGCTTAGGCCAATGATCGACATTAGTCAAATTGAATAATTTAGTCGAGTCGATTCGAGTCAAGCTAATTAGGGTCAAAGATCAAGATGAGTTGGCCTAGATTGAAGGTTGACCTAGGTCTGCCTAGGTCAAATGTTTGACGCTTTAACTCATATCTACTTAGCTCAACCTTTCATTTGTCTTGATTTGTCTCGAATTTTAATTCGACCAGCTCATCTTAACCTTTAGTTTGAGCTGACTCATCTCGACCTTTGGTCCTGAACTAACTCGATTCGACCTTTGATGTGGGTCGATGGCTCAACCTTCGATCCAAACTAGGAGTTAATTAAAGTTTGGTTTGCTGTTCAGTTTAATTTTGATATGGATTTATCTTGGAGTTTTTTTTTTCACGATGAAAAGATAAAACTCAAATGCACATGCTTATATCTTTTGAAAAGATAGTGTAGGATGTGGTAAATGGTGATAGTATAATATAGTTATAGATTGTGGTGTGATGTATTAGTTTACTCCTTTGTTTATCTTTTTGAAAAACTACTCGATATATTTTATGATTAGAGAATTGTACATGATATCATAAACTCTATATTGTACTTGTGTATTTGAGATATACTTATGTAATTACCTCTTAATAGTGTTTATATGTTACAATTAGGTCATTAGAGTTGTCACTTAATTTGTAGAACTCATCAGAGAGCAAGACATGAACAATGTCTTGAGTCACGGGTTATATGGTTAAATGTATGTCTTGGAAACTTTTTTTCATTTTCTAGATATTCTTCATTTTTTTCTACAAGTATTTTTTTTTGTTTAATTATTCAGATGGTCCCTACTTTGATAAGGGGTGTGTCAACTCAGTCCTCACTTTTAAAAAAGTTTCAATTGCGTCCCAACTTTTAAAAAATATCTCATTTATGTTTTTTTTAGTAAAAAATTATTAATGTCGTTAACCATGTGTCACATGTCAATCTCTAACTTTTTATTTAATTTAATATTTTTTAATTTTTTTTTGCAAAAGAATTTGTTGTCACGTGTCAGGTCTCTAGTATGTCACGTGATAAGATGATGTCAATTATTAATGTTATTGCCAAATGTTATTGTTTGATTTCAATTTAGTCCATACTTTTGTCTCTTTGATTCCATTTTATCCCATTTTTTTAATCTATTTTTTTTACAATATTAAAACTAATTAAATATAAATATTTTTACAAAATTAAATATTGGTATTTATTTTGAAATTTAGTGATAATAGAGTAATAGAGTCACCTAATTTTTTATTGTTTCAAAATAAAATAATATTGTTTCTCTCGAATTTTAGACTAAATTTATTATTTGTATAAATGTTATATTAATATTTTTTTATTCAAAATACTTTTTAACATATTACATTGTTGTATATTATTAACCCATATTTTGTTAATCATTTATTTTACCACTAAATTTTAATATAAATTTTAATACTTAATTTTGTAAAAATATTTATACTTAATTATTATAATGTTATAAAAAATGTATTAAAAAAATAATATATTTCAATTATTAAAAAAGTTTGAGACAAAATTGAATCAAAGATACATAAGTGGAGACTAAATTAAATTAATGAGGCATATATATAAGAATTAAATTGAAATCAAGACAATAATATTTAGTAATGATACTAACACGTTGTATTGTCCTGCCACGTAGCACTAACAATGTCATGTGTCAGCATGAACTTAACATGTTTCAACAAAAGTTTTTGTAAAAACAAACTATAAAAATTAAAAAAATTAAAAATTTAACACATAATATGTTGTTAATGACATTAATATATATATATATATATATATATATATTAAATAGACTTAATTGAAATCTTTTTTAAAAATAAGTATACATTTAAATTTTTTTTAAAAGTGTGTTATCAATTGGAACTATCCAAATAATTAAACTTTTTTTTTCTCTTACTACTCACGGACAAAGTTACTAATTACTTAAATTCAAATAATTAAACTTTGTTTTCTCTGGTTACTTACGGAAAAAGTTACTGATTACTTAAATTCAGATTTAGTATAATACTTTTACCTTAATATGTTGTTTTTGTCGGTTAGAACACCAAAGTAATATATATA
>Ga0099823_1002084_pt1 | contig 17692 bp, 4 predicted proteins | sample CowpearedBW_FD_76831 | JGI IMG/M metagenome (GOLD analysis project Ga0099823, IMG submission 76831) | Root nodule microbial communities of legume samples collected from California, USA - Cow pea red BW | ecosystem: Host-associated > Plants > Roots > Nodule | place: USA: California | collected...
CTTTAATTAGCAATTTGTGAGGGATAGTTCTAGAAGTAGTATTTGAACTTCAAGACAATGAATGAGAGAATCTTATATTTGGGGTAATTGGGATAATATACATTCACATCTTCTTTTGTAAAAGGTGTGGACGGTTTTCTTTTGCTCCCTTTCATATTTTTTATTTTATTTCAAATCAACCAATTAAGAAATATGTATTTGTTTAGAATTCAATAAAGTAAAGAACCTACGCATATGTTTGAGTTTAGAAATGTGAGATTAATTATTTATATCTTTTAAAAGATGCCTGCCTCCCTTTATTTAGTCAAGATAAGATTCAATTTTTAATTCATATTCTTTTTTCTAACAGTTGTATTAATTAATATAATTAACTTTTTGTAGTGTTTGTTACTAGCAGCCGGTGGCGTCCTCAGTTACTATTTAGAATTTAGAATAATTTGAAGGAATTTTGCTGTGGAATATGGTCTTACATTATAATAAGTTATCTTTTCATTTTTCTAATTATAATTAACTAATCTATATTTATATCATTTTTCATGTCGAAGAGTACTCCAGCATTCTTTGATGAATAAAAGAAACTCCAACATTATTTATTGGATTATATCACTTAATTGTACGATTCCTAGATTATAAAATAATGTCCATGGAAGATTATATATTCTATAATTCGGTATCTAGTTATCCATGGACTTTGATTCAATTATAATATATATCACTTATATCAATCCTTATATGTTGTTTTTGCCGGTATTTCAATTATAAGATTTTTTTTTAAAAATAGATGACATAAAGAAATTAGCTAGATTATATAAAAATTATATTATTAATAATTATATTGACACGTCTTATAGAAATCATCAACAATCTTATAATTTAAATGTGTCAAAGGATTCTACACCCATTTTATATTTTTGAAAGGAATCATGGTGAATATATAATTATTTTTGAAGACGAAGACACTTCAACAGAGAAAAGAGCATGTGAATTCTTATAAGAAGATATAGGTGGGTGAGTGGTGCAATTGAATGTTTCCCTTCTTAAATCATTATTTTCTTCAATTTATGTTTAAAATACATTATAGTTTATTATATTCAGTTCCAATTTGTATATTAATTAATAACATTATAGCTACCTTTCCCCCTTGAAATGAGAAATTAGATGAACAGTGATTTTGTCATAGAGAAACATAGATATTGTTAAGGGAGACAATCTTGTTTGAATAAAGTAGAAGTATTTATTGGTGACGAAATTTCCAAATATTTAATGGGAACAATGGGATAATTGATTTGATTCAAAGAAGTGTATTTGGATAAGAAATTTTAAGAAGCAATTATTTATATAGAAAATTTATTATATTTTATGATCAAAATATTTTTTGAATAAGACAATTTTTAAGAGAAACTAAAATTTTCAAATTTTCTGAGAGTAGCACAATTATTTCGAATTAGATAATTTAAAACTTTATTAAACTTTTCGTACAACACTGAAAAATTATTTTCTTGAACAAGCTTGAATCTTATAATCTAAAGATGGTGAAAGTTTTTTTTTTAAAAAAATTAAATTTGATTGAATTTATTTTCTTGAATATCATAAGATTATTTTATTAGTTTATTGGTAATTTGGTCTTATATTTAGACTTTTGATTCGTTTTGGTCTTCATATTATATTTATTTTAATTGAATTCAACGTTTGTTGATTAGAGTTAATATAGTCTCTTCTACTTGACGTTAAAATCGTTTGAAATGTGACTCACATGTCAGTCTCATAGAATGTTTAAGTATTAATTTGATCCCTATATTTATTTTGAACTCGATTGAAATCTTATATTGTTTAAATAGAGTTAATGCACTTTTTTTTTTTGTGAAATGAGAGTTAACATAACTCATGTGAGTCCAAATCTTTTCTCTCTCCAATCCTTTCTTCTTTTATGATACAATCCTACCAAAATCACCTTCTTCGGATCTCATATCGATTCCTTTAGATCAAAGATCACAAATTCAAGATCTTGGTTTTTTTCCTACTACATTATTAGAGATGGACAGATAAATCCAATTGTGTCTTTTCAATTTGTTCCAAAAATTCGTAGAGGACAACTTTGACGAAAAGAGACCACATTATCTCCATATAAAAAATATAAGGACTCAATTGAGTTAGAAGAAAAATATAGTGACTAAATTATTAATAAAGATTTTTATTGACCTGACAAGTGGTTACCTTTTAAATAGCATTAAGGTCGATTAACGAAAACATCAAATTCACTTTAATTAACAAAAATTGAACTAAGTTGTAAAAAAACAAATTTAAGATCAAAACCTAAATATATGGATCAAAAGAAATCAAAAGTTTAAATATAAAGATGAAATTACTATTTAAATCTATTTTATTATTGATGTAGATCAAAACATATATTATATTTGATATAACTTAAAATAGTTGTAACTAACATCAATTTAAAATAATTTCGTATAACATTATTTAATTGTGGATAGCATTTAAAAAGTATCATTAATATTAATATTTTAAATCACTACAAATTATTTAATATTTAAATATTTATTTATTTGATGATCAAGGTTAAAACTTTATTCGTCACGCTTAGAATTTAGAAAAAAATCCAAAATTTCTTTAATGAAGTATAGGTAAATCCTGAATATCGACTCCAAGAAAATGGTTCTTATTAAGCTTAAGCTTAGCTTAGCTTGTATAATTTAACTCTTGCTAAAAACAATAAAATAAGGGAGAATATTAAAATTTTAAAACTAAGAAAGTGCATAATTTATTCATTTAAAAACTAAATTATACATGAATGAACTAAGTGGTAAGATGCAAGATTGGTGCAAAATGCATAATGCATGGAACCTAATGAGAATGGTGAACTGAATTTAAATGGAGTGAAGAAGATTTTTGATGAAAGCTAGGATGCAGTGCATATTATCCATGATGATATGGGTGCACATTATATTTCATTGCAAATTAATAAAATCACACAAGATCAATAAAATGCAAGAAATTAAATTGGTTAAAGGAAGCTCACTTGAGTGAAGTACCCAAGTGAAGCCAAGTGAAGGTATTCCCAATCTCTAAAGGTTGTTTTGTGCTTACCAAAAATGGAGAAATCGAATACGTTCAAATCTTTTCTTTTTTGAAATCTTTTACTAATCTATATATGGAAATGATATACCGATGTTAAAAAACCTCCTTATTTGAAATCTAAAATTAATCGTAAAATGGAAATTAAATTTCTTAATTTTATTTATATAGTTTAAAGTATTTAAAAATTATAATTTGATATCATGGGTATCAAATTGTAAAAAAGGACAATGATACTTTAACCCACTTTTTTTTGACTCATTTTTAATCCACTACTTCAATCACCATTAGATCATCACATCACATCATTTGAGAGAATCAAAATAGATGATCTAATGGTAATTGAAGAAGTAGATTAAAAGTGGGTTAAAAAATGTAGTTAAACTATCTTTATTCTTGTAAAAATTTGCTCATGTTCGTTTTATCAAGAATGGACTTTTAAAAATATTATAATTATATTAGGCTCAGTTGGGTCTACAAAAAAGGCCCAAACCCAAAATATCATATCCATTTGCATTAGCTAAATCCAGATTAATTAGATTTCCGTAAAACTAACTCTGAAATTGGGCCCAATAACTCTTTCTTCTGCTCTCTCCGCAATTAATACATATCAATAATGACTTCAATTTATAGAATTAGGGTAATGTTAAATATATAAAATTAATTCTTTTACTTTATATTGTACATCCTGAATATTTTTTTATATAATTAAAAATTATCTATAATCTATAACACTTAATAATGGCAATAGGATCTTCTTCTAAGGGTTTCTCGGTGTAAACTATTTTTTACCTCTTTAACTCTATGTATTTTTATATTTATTATTTACAGATCTAAAAAATTAACAAAAAAATCTGAAAGTTCTTTTACCATATAATTAAAATAATGTTTTAAAAAAAATTCAAATACTTTATAATTAACTTTTAAATATATTGTTATTATGGGTTTATATGATGAAAATTTACAAACTACTATTATAATATTGTAAAAACTAATATGTATTGGTGGTACATCTAAAATAATGATTTATTTTTGTATTAAATAAGTATATCTACTATAAAAGTTGTAGATCATAATTAAATTTATAATACACAAATAATTTTGCAAATAAATTTAAGTTGAAATTAATAATTTAAATTATAAAATTATTGACGATATATTTTATGAAAAATTTCTGCACTTCAATTTAAATATATTGATAATAAAAAGTAATCAGATCACCGGAAAAAAAATAAAGAAAATTAAATATACTATGGTTGTAATTTGGTTAGGTTGTTAAGTATCTATAAAGCCAAACTAAGTGAATCACAGTGATTAGGTTGGCTTAAATTTTATTTTCTGATACTTAATTTATATCAAATTTAACACTTAATCATGTTTATTTATGAAATTTAGAATAAATTTATTTTAATTCTCAAAATTTTAAAATAAACACCTCAATACTAAATGTGAAAGAATATTTGTTTTAAAACCCTTTTTAGTCCTTAAACAGGGAAACTAAAAGACTAAAAGCATGTTTTTGTTAAAATTTAAGGGATTGAATTATTTTATTGAAATCTGAAAAACTAAAATCACATAATTTTCATGATTTTATTTATTATTTACTTTGGTAAACATTGTTTGTATCTTGAGACATATTAATTGTAGATAATTTTTGTTTTTATGTAAAACATTAGGCCATAGGTTTGATAAGGCCCAGACATGGTAGCTTGGGCTACTTTTACTCCTCATTTCTTCAAATCATTGAGGTTGTCTCTATTCTTCTACCAAGTAGATTCTAAAATATCTAAATATGGTCATTTTAAATTATTCATCGATATTGAGAAAAAATCTTACATTACTCTTTGCTTTTGAGAAAAAAAATGTTTTTTATTAAAAAAATTATACTTTTTTATCCAATTTCTTGTGCAACTGAAAAAACAACCCCATAAAAATTTAATCAAATTAATCTGGTAAATACTGTTTCATTTCACTGAATATCACTTTAATAATATATAATATATTATATAAGGAGTCTATTTTTTTTTATCTATGTCTTTTTCAATTTTATCTTTCAAATGTTTTCTTAAATATAACCATTTTTATTTAAATATTTTTATATTAATTAAATAAAATCTATAACTAAATTTTAAAATTGACTTATATTTATTTTATAATATAATTTTATTATTTTTTATTATTATAAAAAAGTGCACTTCGTGTTTTTTTCACCAGTAATAACAATACTAATAAGTAATAAATTATTTTAGGTGGCTTCACATTTTGGTTATACTAAATTATTAGTTTAAAATATTAATAATATATTAATGGACTACTTTTCTCCGCATATCTCTATAAATAAATCACAGTGATATTTTCATATGTGTGTAACTTTTATATAAAAGAAATTAGAATGGAAACTATATTTAATAGATAAGATGCAATTATGTTTAGTAGTTAAAATGTTATGATTTAATTGTAATTTGGTATATCTATTTTTCCATAAAAAATAAAATAATTCACAATTATTACTTTTTATAGCATAAAACTTGTATAAACATAAAAGTGTATTATTATTTATAAGGAATTATTTCAAATATATAAAACACTTTTAAATGAACAAATGAAAAGGTACACGTCCATTAATACAGTCTTGAAATGAATAAAAAGTATTTGTTAACTACTAACTTAATTTAATGTAATATATTTTTTTTTTTACATCTTCCAGTTCTAAGTTATGAATATAGTATAGTACTGCAAATCACAAAAAGGGATAATTCAAATTATTCACTCATAATTAAGTCAGCATAGTAAAGCATTTATCATGAAAATTCCCAAACTGATGCAACAGTGGACCCACCCACCACTACCTTCCCCTCACGTGAACTGTGAAACAGGGAAATCCATTCACAAAACAAAGCAAAAATAAAAAGTGAAAAATACAAAGGAGATTGCAAAGGTTTAGGGTTCACAGGAATTAAAATCACAACCTAGGAACAACTCATGTGGCAGGCAACCCAAAAAGCCATGTTTGAATCACTTCAAAAAGCTTCAACATTCGCCATCTCATACTCATCAAAACCATTCCTCTATTCTCCTACATCACCATTTTAGGTCAATTTACCAACCATTCAAAATATTCTTCTTCACTTTCCACCTTCTATGCTTTTCCTCCTACTGCACCATGTGTCAATACTTATCAAACACTTTCCACCCTAAAACTTACTTTGACTCTCCACATCAACCAGATTTAACATTCAAAACGTGTAACCCTTCCTGCATCTTTGTTTAAATGATGAAGCATAAATGAACTATACGGAGAAGTAGATTCATATAAAGAAAAGAAGACTTTAAATTTAACGTAACTCTTGTTATGGTTGAGGGTTGGGAATAGGTAAAATGTAAAAACTTTTACATTTTGCAGTTTCCACTTCAAGGAAAGTACGATAAAAAAAGTCCTTGTGAATGGGCCATTTTGACAACAAAAGAAGCATGTACAACCACCATCCACACATATATATTGGAGTGATTTAGCTTTTGTTCATGTGCGTCATATACTTTATTCTCCTTTAAACACAAACTACCCGACACAATCAAGTGAACAAAATGAAAATTGTACCCTGTATTTTTCTGTCTTGGCTGTTTCTTCAACAATGACACCTCCATGCATATGTGTTTTTTTCCTTTTTTCAGCAGTTTCCGAGTTCCAACATCGGGATATCTTATGTTCTATGTTACGCTGCTGAATTCAAGCATCAAATACCTCCCATTTTCTTCCTTCAAACAAATCGACCATGGCATGTGAAAAATCTCAGCTACCCTATGTAATAATGTCATTGAAATTATACTCTGTTTAACTCAACCTCAAAAACTAATCTTCACACTTTATTCGACCATATCACTAACAACATGGTTTAGAACTCAGGTTTACTAACAAGACACTTTAAATATTTCTTTCTTCTTTTCATTCCGAGGTATCTTCTAAAGACAAAAGTGTAATGTATTACACACTTCAAAACGGACAATATCTCAAATAAGAGGTGATTGACTCTAACAATATCATTGAACGGAATTGTAATCGAAACACTAATCATATATATGTTACATGAATAAGTAGTAATTAATATTAATCTGATGTTTTCATCAAATTATAGGAATCTGTCCTAATCTAAACCTATATATAGTCCATCTTGGATCCTACCTTGCATACGGACAAACACTCCGAACAGTGATTATTCTCCTAGAAAGAGAAAACCCAGCTTTGTGTTTGTACATTTATTCTTGATGTTTCTCTTTCACGGCCAGGTTCTTTCTGTAGGATAGGGAAGGATCAATGAATTCTGAGCCATATATAGAAGAGTTTTTGTTGCATTATTTTCAAATTCTCAACTTAACGGCTCACATAGTTTGGAATTCCTAAATGAAAGCAAATAGGTATCTAATAAAACAACGAATCTGCTATTTTTTCTTCTCTGCTGTAGACCCAACATGCACCTACCTACCTGCACTTATAAATGTGTTACAGAAAGCTACCATGTGATTATTAGTTAACAGCTGTGGCTACTTCAAAACTTCACAATCGATCTCAGAGAAAATATCTCAACTCAATAAGAACCATGCATGTATTATTAGTATGGTTTGAGACATTAAAGGTAAAGGATTGATTTTGATTTGATTAATGTTAGTCTGTTACTGCTAATTACGTTTTCTTTGCACATGTTCTAGAATTTGAGTCACGTTTCAACAAAATCTTATAGTGAGATCTGACAACGTTAACAAAAAGGTCTTTTTTTGTGGTCTTTGGTTGTAGCAGCTACCCGAATTTGTCACTTTGGAATTGGATTTCGTAATTTGTTTTCTTTTTCTTCCTTCTAATGCTTTGTCAAGATAAGACAGTGTTTGATGCTTGTAAGGTTATGAATGACTTAAATTCTCTTTCGTTTGTATTAAACATTTTATGTATATTATCTTAATTTACTGCACTTGATTCTCACAACTTTCAACCAATATTGTTGATGACACGCTATTGAGCACTATAAACCATGTGCAAGCAGAATGGAAGCAGTGGTGTATAGAGATTTTGAGGGAGAAAGAACAAAAAAGTGAAAAATATTCTCTACTTGGCATTTTATTTTTCAAATTTTGTGAAATTATGGAAATGAAGTTTTCTCATTTTTCTTTTAGTGACATGACCTTTTCTGAGCTGTCCTCAAATAAAAGCAGCGTTTCATGGATGACTCTTCACAAATTTCTTCGCAATGACTTTGAAAAAAACAAAAATTTGAAATGCATTTTTTCATAGTTAACTTATTCACACGTTAAAAAACATAATTTCTAAAAATTTATATTTAACTTTTAGAAATACTCATTTTTTATTTCATTTACTTTTTTGTTATAAAAGTTATCATGGAATTTTATTTACATCCCTGATAATACAGATCAAGTTGAAATGTAAAGAGTTCATTGCTTAATAATACCCACTAACATCTTTAAATATTCTCGAACTTTACAAGGGACCTTGTTTTGCTTGTCAAACTTTTTAAAAGACCAAAATGTAACTCAATCATCGTAAAAGCGCTAAAGTCAAAAGTCAAAACTTTGACTCGGGATTGAAGGATGTGAGAGAAGATTGAACGTTTCACGTGTACAAAGAAATATTGATTTATATGGGTAATATAATGTTGGTTTAAGTAAAAACCCTTTCTAGTTCTATGTAAAAGATATATATAGTTGCACATAGAACTGACAGAGAATTAAAAAAATAATTGATGTAAAATATCTTATGATAACAATCATATTAATGTAGAAAGTAGTTATTAAAATGATGAAATGTTTTCTATTTAGATTACAAAAATAACTAATGTTGTCTAATAATATATTTATGATCTTTGTGGCTTTCATATGTTTAATCTATTTATAATGTTACTTTGAAGTTTGTCTTTGATAGTCACACTACAAAAAAAAATAGATTTTATGACGACTTATTACACCAGTTGTGGTTTATTCTATATAATAAGTGATGTGGTACCATTATTGTAATTAATAATGTGACTTTTTTCTATATCGGTTGTACCTAAAATCTGTCATAGTAAGATTTTTTAATTGATAGTTTTTACTTATTATGTCGGTTATAATTTGAATCAGTATAATAGGTGTGTTTCCACTTTTACTCCATTGGACAATATTTTAGGGATTTTTCAAGTTATTGGTTATACATTGTCCTAGTAATCACCATTGCCTCCTTCCTCTCCCTCACCTTCGTCCTCATCCTCGCCCTAAAACTAACCTCCCTCGACGTCACCCTCATCTTCTCGTTCCCCCTCTTTGTCGTCATCTCTGTCCCATCCCCCTTCATAGAGTCCAAGCTTCACCCTCCCCCCCTCGTCGTCCACATCAACTGCCATCCCACATTTCAACACTTTCGCAATGTTTGCCTTATCTCCAAAGCCAACCTCATCACCTATCACGACCCCACCATGGTCGCCAACACCCTATATGTTGTCGTTATCGCTCTCTTGGACACCCATTACTAGGATTGATTCACCAATCTCAGCACCTCTAATTAATTACCACCTCGTTACCCAAGACAATTTGTCACTTCAAACTCTTTCTATTCTTGGCATGCTTCTTCTTCTTCTTTTTAATGGAATGATTTTATTTATTTTTGATTGGGTAGATCTATTGCATGTGTTGTCACATTTGCCATGCAATCTTAATTTCATCGATCATACAAGTAACATTGGGTCAACTAAATGCATTCTTCTTTTTTCATTTAATTTTTTTTGTATAGTTAGAAAATATTATGGAGTGTACTCAACTAAATGAAATCTTTTTTCTTTGAGTTCCTTTTATTTACTCGAGTAAATATTCTATGGTGAGATGCTTCAAACATTTTCATTCAATTATAAAGTATTATTTCCTACATGTTACATAGATGTTAGATTCCAATTTATTAAAGTTATAATTTTATCTCAATTGGATAAAATGCGGATAGAAGAGTTTGACTCTGAATGAGATATTTTTATATTAGTTATCTTATACCTTCTATGTCGATTATGAACCCACTATAAAGTAGAGACTTTATGTATCAAATGTCTCTATAACAGGTCCAAAACCACCATAAAAGTCTATTCTAACCATCATAGAAATCATTCTCTACATTATACTCAAACGAAATCTTCAATTGAGCATGTCTACATCCACTAAGTAAATGTCTCCAATGAAACACTCACTAGAGTGGCTCAAATGATACTCTCACTTAACAACTCAAATGAAACCTTCTACATTACCACCTAAACCCTTCAAAAAACGAACTATCTCTTCCTTGAGTTTCACACAACTTTATCAAATTATTTATAAGATTTTCCTCCCAACATACAACAATGAATATCCTATTGTCAAAACTAAAAGGGATGGAGAAATCTATTTAAACAATGGAAAATAACCCTAGTACAACCTATAATGTTGGAATAATAGCTCAATATGGTCTTTAAAAGAATCAGCCACACATGCCACCAATAACTTCATACCCTAGGTTCAATAGAAGAACCCTAACTTTTTCACAACAAAATGAGCTTCAAATTCCTTGTGGTTAGTTGGAGAATTTTATATGCACATGCAACTAAGAAATACCTTATGCATACACAATTAATGTTACTAAGATTCTACTATGGGTGATCATGGATTGTATTTTTAATGATCCATTCCACATCCATTTTGGATCCAAATAATTAGATCAGATTTTCGATCTAAATCCATTTTTCCAACAAAAGTATATTGAATTTTTTTTAAATCTAGATTCAAATATTTGGATCAAGTTCAAAATCCAGAATCCATTTTTCATAAAATAAATTTAAATTGATTTTTTTAAAATTTGTGTCCATAGAACTAACACCATCAAATTTGACAGATTTTTTGTGGGGACCTACTAGGCCAAATTTCAGCATGGGATGGACTCGGTTGACTTTTGGTCATGACCGACAGAATTTTAGTCGAGCCCAACTTGGTTGAATTCGGCCGAATTTTGACTGGGTCGACTCAGCCGAATTTTGGCTAAGGTCGACTCGGCCAAATTCAAACGAATTTCGGTCAGGGACAACGTGACCAAATTTGAGCTAGGGTCGACTCGGCAAAATTTTAGTCGGAATCAACTTGATTGGATTCGGCCGAATTTAGGTCAAGGCTGATTTTACCAAATACGACCAAAATTTGACCAAAGCAGACTTTGCCAAATTTTGGTCGCGACCGTCTCGGCCAGGTTCAATCAAATTTTGTTTGGGTTGACTTAGCCCAATGCAGTCAAATTTGGGTCAGGGTCAACTCGACCAAATACTTCCAAATCTTATTTAGGACCGACTAGGCCAAATTTCGATTGGGACCGACTTGACTAAATTTGGTCGAATATGACCAAATTTCGTATAGGGCCACGCCGACCTAGTCGAATACGACCAAATTTGGGCTAGTCCGTCTTGACCTTTAGCCTAACCCAACTAAAAATATATATTAAAAATTTGGATAGGATATTTTGGATTATCCATTTTGAAAATCTAGATTTAGAGAATGGATATCCAATCCTTAAAATATAAAAAGTATTATACATCAAATTGAAATCCAGATTCAATAAAATGAATTTTAAATCGATTGGATTTTTAATAAAATGAATATTAAATAAATTGAATATAAGAAAAAATGGATTAGATCATGAAAATTGGATTTTCTGCCTACCCTAGATTCTACATACTATTGGAGACCAATAGATGTTGTATTCTTCAATTCTGAATGCAATTAGAGAATATCATATACAAATGCAACTCTCTTTCTCCCGTTTCAACATAGAGAACATTATACGCATATACAATTGATGTTCTTCAACTTTACATGTTATTAAAGAAGATCAAATACAATCCGAAAACTTCAGACAAGATACAAAATGAGAATTTTGAATGTAACATGCAAATAATTATTCTGCACAATCATCTTCTCAAAATAAAGATCTTATTTAAACTTGTTATCTAATAATTTTTCCCCTTCTTCTAAAATTGGTCTTGACACTTCAAAATTCTGATTGAAAAATTATCTCTACAAAGAATGATTATTGGTTTTGTAGTTGTTGTAAAGAATAATGGACTTTTAAAAGAGATGAGGATAAATTGGTAAAAGAAACGAAAAATAGAAAAAAAAACTTAAAAAAAAAAGAAAGAGAAGAATTTCACATATGAGAAAACAAGAATGAATTAAATGTAAAAATATATCTTATATAAGCTTAATATATGCGAATATTTATACGTACTAATTATGTGCTCTCTTAACATTGATATACATCAAGTACTTTTGTTCACATAGCGGAATGGGCAATAATATACTTTTAATATTATAGTTATAATACATTAAATAAACTAACATTAAAATATATATCAAATCAAGATTTTAAACAAACAAACATAATAATAATAATAATAATAATAATAATAATAATAATAATAATTAACTAACCATAAACAAAATCACTCTTGTAACTTAACTTTTATTTGACTAAAATTACATATTTAAACGAATTTAAAAGGGAAAGCCATGTAATCAGTCGCCACCAATTAAATCCATCACCATCAATTGAAACAGATTTGAGTAGTTTTCATCTACACTTGGATCAATCTCCATATGACATGATTATATCCTTTGGTAATAAAATATATTTGAATAAAAAATAAAAAGAGGAAAGGTCTTCTATTTGAATAAAGTTTTTCATTTTAAAATGTTATAAACAATGAGATCCAAAGATAAAATGATCAAGCTTTCCATGCAGCCCTTTAGTTAATTATTCTTCATTTATTTTTTTAGCACTTATATTATTAAATTTAAATTAAATAACCATATTTTGTCGACATGCAGAACTAAGAAATCGGCATCAGCTTTAAAGATGAGAAACCAAACACCACACTTTAGAACAAAGCCTTCACAAAGTTGGTTTGCTTTGTAGTCTTGAATCTTCATCATAAAAAAAGAAAGTTGTTTTTCTTATCTTGCAAAATAAACACTTAAATAAAGGATTGGATTGCGACATTCGTAACTTAACTATACAAGAGAACATAAAGAGAGGTTTCATAAAGAAAAAAAATATCCTAATATGTGTTGAGTTGTGAAAGCACAGAAACCAGTGATTTTTTTTATTTTTTTTTAGATATGGAGAAGAAAAATGAGCATCCACACAGAATATCATATATATATCTTGGTGCCATATTGAATATGGATTGTGTATATATTTTATTTCATATTATTATGGACTGGATAAAAATAATTTATTAAGCTAATTTAATCAATTAAAATCCGATTTAATATGAATTATTTGATAAAAGATTTCAAGAATACTAATTCGTTCATAAAAGTGATTTTTTTTTAAAATATACTTTTGAAGAAATAAATAAATCATGTAAACAAATTTACTTGTATTTTTAAAAATATTTAATATTAAATTTCGACAAACAAATTTAAATATACATTTTTAAGAACATTTTTAGAAGAAAAAAAAATAGTTTTAAGAAAGATTTAATTATTATAAAATGTGTTGGATTAATTTTTCTTTACGATTATTTTGGTTTGAAGATTTATTGGATTTTAAGATATAATGGGTTGATGATTAATTATCCATAAATTAAATAAACAAATAATCTCTTGTGTGTTTGATGTTGTTAAAATAGTTGAAGGACTTATTTTTAAGGTTTTATAAAGATTATAAGAGAAAATATTGAAAATTTTTCTTTAAGGAATGCCATTACAATTTACCCAAAATCATATCATTTTTCACGAAGAGAAACTTTCAAAACAAACCATGATAAAATATGAAATCATAAGTCTTATTTAAGATTTTAAAATATAATTTCAGATAATTTATATCTTCAAATTTTAATTGCAATGCTTTATAATAGATGAATGTATTAACTCAATTTTTAAAATAAAGAATAGACCTAGACCTGTTAAAATTTAACACAATTTACTTTTAACTTATCTTAAAAAAAATGTTAGGACGACAAATAAACATGATCGTGGGTATTGTCTGAAGATGTTTCGAGTATATTTTTTTTAATTGACATAATAAAAAATTATGTATGTATAATATCTTTTTTAATTGGATATCGAAACGTGGATGAATATGTAAATATTTATCTTCTCTTCGTTTCCATTCTTTATCCGTTCTGATATTCATTTTCGTTCCTATTTAAATTACTAAAATATTCACATTTTGTCATAAAGAAGATTTTTTTTAGATTTATATTTCATTTTTTCAGTTTTATTCTTAATTATTATTTTAAAAATTGTTTATTTTTAATCGTTATTTTAAATATCTTTTTTGTTTTTAACAATTATTTTAAAAATCTCTTTTTTTTTACATATTTTGTTTTTCCAATTTTACTTATTATTTTAAAAATCAATTATTTTATAAATAATTTACATTTAACCATTATTCTAAAAATCTTTTTTTATTCTAACAGTTATTTCATATATTCCGAAAGTAAATATTATTGAACTTAATTCAAATTTATGTAAAAATTAAAAATTGTGAACACACAATGTCTCTGTTTGCGTTAGTATATATATATGATTCTCTTAATCTCTTATTTTATAACCTTTCTTTTTTCTTTTGATATACACTTTTTATTGTTATTTTTAATTATTTTTATAAAATTTAACTCACATTTCCAATTCTAATGTATTTTTCCTCTTATAACAATATTTATGTGATCATGTGATTATATTTAAGTAATGTATTATTAATACTTTAAAATTTAAATATTTTTACTTTTATTTTAATATTTGTATTTATTGTTTTTTTATTTATTTACATAACAATATAAGAATATGATTGACTCTTAATTTTAAATGTTGAATGACATAAATCCTTTGATTTTAAGTTTCACAACTATTATTCACATATCTCTCCTCCCCATTTTACTCCCCATTTTACATCACACGTGTACTTTCTTAACCTTATAATGAATATAAATGTATTTTAAAGAAATACTGAAACCAAATCCTTGGTAAAATATGATATAATTTTGTTATGACAATACTACACAGCTTTTTTCCTATCATTTATAAATAAGAAATAATAAAAAAGAATAATAAGGTGAAAAGAAGGGGTATGGTGTAGATAGTGAGAGATCCTTCCCTAAATTCCGAGCGCCACTCTGATAGCGACTCTTCGGACACCTTCTTCTTGTCTTTTTCCCTTCTCTCTCTATCTTCTTTCATTTTCTTCTTTTTTTTTATTTCTTTTTTTAACAACAAAATTCAAACTCTTCATCTTTCATCCAAACAAAACCACAGCCACTGTGTTCAGAACTTCGGATTCTTGCAACCAAAGACCCAAATCACGTGTATATAATAAAAATAATATGTTTACACATGTGGTTTTTTTTTTTAAGTGAAGGTCTCAGTTAAAGAACTGTGGTTATACATTTAGAATAATTGTTAGTAATTTGATGTCCAATATTTAGTCTTCCATTGAAGGTTTCACAACAAATAAAATAGAAACAAGACAGAGAAAGATAAAATCACAAATTGCTAATCCAAACTCACTCAGAAAATAAAAATAATATAATTTTTCAAAATTAAAATTAGTTTATATGTACACTAATTTGTAGAAATATTCTGCATAGTCCAATCCTCTGCATGCATGTATTTATCCCCATTCATTTTTTTTTTGTTTTTATTTTTTGAAAGTTAACGTGGCACGTGCTGTAAAAAACAAAAAGAAATCCTTAAAAGAAGAACCAAACATCTAGATAGAACAGGATTTTTTTTATGCTGTAATTTGAGATTAATGTATAAGTTTTATAATGCGTTCCTAGAGTGACTCCAAAAAAAATAGTAAAAATTCACATTTCAAAAAATCTTCTGTTTAGGATCAATCTTGTTAGGATAGACTTCTTTTAGAAAATAACTCTGATACTATATTAGAAGTGAATTTTAAGTTTAATTCAATCCAAAAAAATTAGTCTGTAAGATAAAATTTGTACCTCACTTTATATTATAAAATTATATTATCTCTAATTGACATGGACTTCCAACATATTATACATTAATTCTTATTAAAGGAGTTCTCCATGAAAATTAGTGAAAATTCCCACTTCCAAATTTTGCTCTTTCCCATGGTTAAAAAAATGACAAAAAGTCTCCCTTACCCCCAAAACAGTCTTAGAAAATATATTGTATCCACGTCAATTTTAGTTACTAAATAATAATAATAATAATAAATAGAAAAAGTCATAAAAAAATTTAATAAATTTGGCTTGTGCAGGATGAAGTTTGTTTATTATATTGTGATCATATCTCTATTTTACGGAGAAGATTTTTAAGATACTCTTTCACGTTAACAAATTTTAAGTGTTCTACTAGACAAGATTAAAAAGAATTAATTTAATTCATCTTAATAGTTCTTTTCATAGATAAATATCAAATCTATTTATAAAAGTAATATATTTTAAATTAAATATTTAAAAATACATTTTTAACCATGCTTTACTAAAATTTTAGTTATTCTGAAATAGGCTTAACTAATTTTGAATTCACTAAACTAATGTTGAATCAAATTATCAAAATTAACAAAAAGATTTCTCCAATTACTTTCTGGTCCAAACTTCCTAGTGAAATAGAAAATTTTCATTAAGTAAAATGCAATCTACCGAGAAAATTCAAGTCTTGGAGTAATGTTGACTTTTTGGATAAAATTGCTAAGCATATTCATGCACATCTCTTTTCACAAATTTTCAAAAACTATTTCAAGACTAATCGATCCTTTTATGTCTTGTAACAATTTAAAAGCTCACTTAGTTTTCAAATTCTCAAAATAACAAGAATCAACTACGGAAACCTTGCTTCCAAGTTTTTATCAATATAGCCTAAATTAACCATATCAAAGCCAATTATACAAAGCTCTATGTACCATTTAAAACAAAAATCAAGAATTATCCAAATTGAACCTATCGTACCAAGTTTCAAGTATCTAGCGAAACCCAACATTTCATTCATCAACAATAAGACAATAACCACCAAACGTTTTCACAAATCAAACAAAAAACTTTATAGATCAACTCATGTTTAACATTAACTAACTCAAAATCATCATTCGAAACACAATTATGTTAAGCACCACAATTTCACCAACTTGCAAATTATTTCTTCAACTCAAATTTCACAAGTAACTAAACAATAAATACTCCGATTCAATAAACATGCAAAACTTCAACCAAAATATCTTATTAATTCAAATTTCATATTTAGAAATACATGTGTGAGTCTAAATCTCACGTTAAATAATAATAAAAAAATCGAGAATCGTATAAAGATGAATGTTTATAAATTAATTGTTTTAAAATTTTAAATTAAATATGGTATCAATGTTTTAAGTGAATTATATTCATGTTTCGTTTGTATTATCTCCTCTTTATCTTAAAGATCTTTTGATGAAAAATTAGTTTTAGGTCATTATTTAAATAAAAAGGTTTTTGAATAATAATAATTTTGAAGTCGATAATGAGTCTTCTGGAAATATATATATATATATATATATATATATATATATATATATATATAAATAAAATTTAATAAAATAAAAATATATATTATA
>Ga0099823_1002085_pt1 | contig 17692 bp, 6 predicted proteins | sample CowpearedBW_FD_76831 | JGI IMG/M metagenome (GOLD analysis project Ga0099823, IMG submission 76831) | Root nodule microbial communities of legume samples collected from California, USA - Cow pea red BW | ecosystem: Host-associated > Plants > Roots > Nodule | place: USA: California | collected...
ATATATATATATATATATATATATATATATATATATATATATATATATATATATATTAACGAATTTATATTTAATTATATTTTCATGTATTTTATTTTAACATTTTTAAAGGATTTTTATCATATACCAGATATTTTATCCTTATACAAACAATTTATTTTTATACTTCCTATAATTGCAATGATATCAATAAATAAATTTTTAATTTCTATATACATATTCCATTTCTTATTTATTTTTAAATATATTAATAAAATATTTTTAGATGTTACACTAAATTGATTAAAAATAAAGGTAAGGCTCGCATATAGTAATTTTAAATTTTATATACTTGAAGTCGATATTCCTTTTAACTTCCATTTACATAAAAGTGTCTCAGTAAACTTCATTTGTTTTTTTCAATACAAACTTCACTTTAAATTTTCAATAATTTGATTTATAACTTTTGTTGCAGAAGTTTAATAAATTGAACATTTTGTGATTGGAATTTTAGGAGGCTTGTCCTATAAATAGCCCATAATAGGGAAACAAAATTAACACTGTCCAACACATCATATTATCTTGTTTTGGATGTCATGGTAATGTCTACGAAACATTCATAATCTTAGGAACAGAAGTGTCCACAAAAATAACTCAGACACGCACATCGGACCCAACTTTTTTCATTATCCAAACAAAAAGTAGAAATACGACTCTCTCAATCAACTTCAAAAAATCAACATTTCATGACCCCACACGCACAAAACCTTCTAACCAATGTTTAATGTATTAAATGACACATTAGTTTCATATTATTAAAAATCACAATCTATTTATTTATTTTTTATATTTTATTTACTATACATAGTTTCTTCCAATATCTAGAGTAAAATAAATTAATCAATATTAGTCAGAGTTAGATTATGCCGTGAAATATTTAGTTTGTAGAAAACTATTATGATAAAATTAAATTAGTTTTGATCATTGACTTGTAGATATGTGTATAATAGGAGTTGATCGAATACTTATCATCAAATTTTTAATAATGTTAGAAATTTTAAATTCACACATGGACGTATTTATTATTAACCCCAATAAAAAACTATAATTCTCTTCAAATATAATTAATTTATGATTATAACCAACATGATTAACTGAAGCAATTGTGGATGATGTTACGATTATAAAATATTATTTTTGTGGGGTTGAATATTGAATAATTAATGATTGGTCATCTCTTGTGGTATTTTAGAGCACAAGTTGCAACTCATTTTACCAATAAATGTTACTGGGGAGCCACGACCCACTCATATACGACAAAACTGATGCCATATGGGAGAAAGAGACAGCTTCCTCCATTTCAATATCAATTATCGACCTCCAACCACACCAAATTACACTCTTTAAATAATTTATTAATAAAAACTATTCATCAATTGTTTATTCACTTAAATACAACCTTCATATTCATGGCTAAATTTCATTGTTTAATCAATAGTTTCAAACTTTTATCTAATCCAAGAAATGTTTGGCATGTAACTTAATCAAGTAAAGAGTAAAATGAGTAAATTTTTTTCCAAAAGCCAAAATCTTTTAATGTTGAGTTAGACCATTTTTATTGATAGGTTGTTTGTGATAGGTTTTTGTTCTTCCATTGATTTTGAAGCTAAATCACAATTCCAAAGGGCAAGAGAAGGAGCAGTTTTATGAGGAAAACCACCACTGACATATAAACTCTAAGCCAATAAGCAGCATCTGGTGATTCAGATGTTGCTTTCAAGATTCATGCAGTGAACAAGAAAAAAAATAGAAGGGTGAAAAATAAAAGTAAGGTGTTGCTTTCAATTTAATTATGAATTAGCCGAAATGGGGTCCTCTAAATTTTACTTAATTGTTACCATATGAGGTATGGCTATCTCTCTGCTACCATTGGTTCATTGGATATTCTTATGTGTGTAGTTAGTGTGGTGAAGCAGTACAATCAACATCATGAGGAAAATAGCATAAGATTCATTAACTTATTCACCACAGAACAGCTTGCATCACTGCTTTAGGAAAAGTATATATATTATGCATCACAGGAATCAGAAACATCCAGGGAAAAAAATAAAATTGAAGTACAGAACAAAAAAAAAAGGAAATTTGCCTCAGGAATTAGGATCATTTGGATCTTGAGATTCTGCATATAATGCTTTTCCATTTCATGGTCTGCTCCTCCAGTGGAGGAATCCTAGAAGCCTGTGGCATAATCCCAATACAGTAAATGACATTTTGAGATGAGCAGAGAGAAAAAACAAATAAAGGATCTTAGAAAATGAAAAGCCTTTCACTGCTTTTGAGTTATTACTTTATACATATTTGTACAAGAACCAGTGTGGTGTGTTTGTGTGACATAGTGCTAGTGCATCTGTTTTTGCTTGTCTCTTTGCACTGCCTTTACCCTTTACCATGTTTGCCATCATGGAATCACCATTATCTTTCTTTTCTCCTCAGATTGTACAATATATCTCTTACTGGTTACATCAAATAATCTTGTTTGAATCAGAAAATACTGTTACAGAGGATACAATTTTCTCTTGCAGTATCTCAAATCAAACACTAGTAGCAGTTAGTTAAGTTAAAATATTCTCACATCAACTAAGAAAGATAATTCTCATTTTACAAAATACATCATGATTCATGTTCTAAGTGGAGATTATCTTGTTATCACTTTGATGGTGTAGTCTTATTCCTATTCATCACCCTTTTACTGGTTTGATTTGGTTGATGGGAAATCTAATTTCTGCTACTGCAAAATGCAAAAGCAGAAGTTGTATGACATAGAGATGGAGTAGAATTACTCTGCAGCTCCTATTATGTTAGGTTTTATGGTTACCTTTTCGGACACTGACACTGTTCAGTGTTGCTGAGATTTTTTATAAGATTACAAAGGTTGAGTGCCCCACCTCACACACTATTAATCGAAACTAATCCACAAAATTGGCTACCTATGTTCTTATTTGTCACCATAGTTGGACATCATCTTATGGTGGGGTTCTTTATTTTTGTTCTAACATTATGCCCCCCTTGAAATTATAAAGAAATAAAAGCATTTGTTTGCATGAAATGTTTAATTTGACTATGCAGAAATGGTATTGGTTCACTTTTCTCTATCAGATAATGCTATGTTGTGTGTGTGGGTTGGTCGAGCCAATTATTCAACATTAAACTGGCATTGAAGAAAGTTCTAGATGGGTTGAATTTCCTTGGAAAGACCAGTAGTTGAGAGAGATTAAATTTCAAACTTTAAAATCAACATTTATTATTGTTTCTGTGACCGAAAGCGATGTAACAAACGTGGAATCAACCTTAGATACCATGTTCTCTACGTTGTTGAGCTTTAAGGTGTTTTCTTTCAGCTTTTTTTTATTCTTTTTTCTTTAGTTTTAGAAAAAGAGAAAATCCATTCACCAATTGTTTAAAAATTTAGAGTGCAACAATGAAATACACAACCAAATGTAGATGAGTAAAAAAATTACCATGAAATTATTGTTGACATTGATACCCCTCAAATCAAACTAAAAAGCCTAAAGCAGATATAGATGAGAACCACACATATGTCAACTACCTTATAATATTAATTGAAATCTGTTAATAGGAAAAGTATAGGGATATGTATGAAGTAACATTATTATTAGAACAACTAATGCTACAAGACATGGAGGGTCAAGGAAAGTAGCTTTTGGAAAAATAGTAATCAACATTAGATGCTACGAAAAGCATAAGTTATACATGTATATCAACTGGCCCATCCACTAGCTGGCAGAGATAACTATGTTCTGCATAATTTTGGCAGTTTCATGATTAACAACAACATAGCCATAATGCATCAATTACATAGTATTTAGCTATTTTGTGATCAGAAGCACACATAAGTGGTCCTCATTATTCCTAAAAAAAGCTCATCCCTCATCTTTAATCTACTCCTAGAGTTACCAACAAATCATGGTAACACTGGAACAAACACTGACAAGGTCTATGATTTGGATGAATAATTATATGGATTCTATAACTGTATAGCCATAATAGAAGCCCTACACATGGAGCCAGAGATTTGATGTTAATTCACTGTTTTTGTTCTGTTGGATTCATACAACTATAGCTCACACCTGACCTTGTAACCTAGCAGACATTAAGACTGTGTATACATTTTGACGTTTCTGTGCAAACAATCAAATACATGGTGTGCACAACCCTCCTTAATCATATCAACGGATATTGCAGATGCATGATCCTCACCAAAACCAACTGAAATCAAATTACCACCAACTCTTGGGGAGAACAACATTAAACAAAGATCACCAAAACATAAAAATATACCTAAGAATTTTATTCTCTTATATAACAAACTCAAGCATCACATGTTCATACCAAAGAACCTGCCAAAACCTTCTACCTAAGATTATTGGTTTTGCTCAATGTTTTGTAATTCACAACTTCCAACCAAAACAACAATTGGTTGAAACTTTAAGTACCTAAAATGAAGCAAAAAACAAACCAAGTAGGTCCTGTATGATGAAACACCATAGAAAAACCTTAAAATATCTTGATGTGGAGTCCTTGATTGGTTGAACCACTTTCATAGTCCTTGAAACCTTTGAATTCACAAGAGTCATTTCCCCATACTCATATCTAACTCAAACCAAACCCCTTAGTAGAATATTTAATTCTATTATTTGCTTATTAATTTTTACATTCCTCTTCATCATTCACTTTCTTCATAACATTGTGTCCATGCTTTCGATTAAGACTAAAATAATGTGTAAAAATGTATATTGTATAATTTAATCGAAGTTATTTTAAATGCTGTTATTTTAGAAGTGGAGTAGTAAAGTGTACCAGATAATTATTGATGATAAAAAAGACAAAAATAAAAAATCATGATAAAATGTTTTGTCCTCTTTTTATTGTAAGACTCCCTCGAAACTTCATAAAAAAAGTATTTTACACATACAACTATTATTGTATGTACAATAGAAAAATTATTGAACTATCCATTATTAGTTTGGTGGGATTAATGTCCTACAGGTAGGTCCTATTAACTCATGAAGATGTTGAATTTAGTGGAGATTTTAATTTTTGGAACTTTATTTATTTTAAGATTTATATATTATTTATGGTCCTGTTGGTAAAGAAAGCCCAAAAGGGTTGTACAATGTTCCAAGCCTGACATATTTACTTAGAAGCCCAGGAACCTATTTGGGTAAGGTTATTTCTTCTTCCACCCCGTGGTTTCTTCATATACATCATCCATGGGGTTGTTGGAATGTCTAAATTATTATGCAAGTTTTAGAATTTTAGATTATGGAATTCAAAACAATGTTTTTACATTTTTGGATTAGGAAATTTATAATGTATTTTTATATTGGGTAGTATAAAAGTGTAAAACATGGAATTTGGAATTTTATTTTGAATTATATAATACAAATTCTGAATTTACATTAATTTCTAAACGTTCCCAACTTCTGAATAGTTTAAACTTTTTTGGTACCTATAGAAATTTGGATTCTTTATTGTATTTTTTATGTATTGATCTACTGTGTTTATAAGATACATCAATGGACATTAATTTCGATATTTTAAAATATATTAAAAAAAAAATTTAAGTACCAATATCAATCTTCGTCCTATTTCGATTGTGATACCTGGTTCATTATCATCTGTATTTTCATTTCTAATTATTAAATTACATTTAATTTTATAGGTAATTTAATTATTTTTTATATTAATTTTTTTTCATAGTTTCATAATTTTTTTCAACAATATATATTTAATCATTCTTTATTTTTTTTTATGTAACTATTTGATTCTTATAAAATTGTTATTTAACAATGTTGATTGATATTTAGATAATTATATATTTTTTAAATTAAATATTTAATAATATCAAAATTTTTGCTATATTTTTATGTTTTATGAAAGAGTTATTTAATTAATATTTAAAGTTATTCGATATGAAATTCTCATCCAAATATATGAACAATTCCTGACGAAAAAGAAGAAAAACTCCACGGAAATGTAATCTGAGCCTTTCCGTTAGTATGGGTATTTTAGGAATAAAAGTATAGATGGGGTTATATTTAGAAATATGGGAGGTGTACATTATAATTGCTTAGAAATATCTTGGGCCTTTCTGTACCATGGATCCAAGAAGAAGCCCAACTATGATACCAAGCAAAGCAGTTCGAAATCGCACCGCAAACCCGCAAATCCCTAGAGTGACAGAGATGCAGAAGAGGGAACAGGGCAAGTCCGGTGGATCCGCCGGAGGCGGGGCGGCGCCACCGGCCAAGAGGGGCCGTCCATTCGGAAGCGGAAGCAGCAGTGCCTCCGCCTCGGCTTCCGCTGCCGATTCGGCGGCTCCGTCAACCCTTCTTGGTCCTTCCCTTCACGTTCACAACTCCTTTGCCGGTTAGTTCACAGCTTCTTCCCACACCATGACTCTTTATACTCATAATTGGGTCTACATTTTCTCTTTAAAAATTATATTTTGTTTGAATGTGCCTGAACTTACACAACACACGCACTTTTGCACTAATAATCATATTGTGAATTTTAATAAACAAATTATTTATCGTTAATGACATGAATAACCACTTAATTTGATGTTTCAATTCGAGAAAATTATTCGCATATTAGGCGTAGAACACTGCAAGTCCACTTTGTGGCTAGGGTATGCCGTGTAAGGATAACATTGATTTCTTAAGTATCTGGGAGCAATGTTTTTTGCAAATTGCAATGTTTTAATTTTTTTTTCTTTTTTGAACCCTTTTTTGTTTATATTTCTCTTACAGATCAGAACAATAAAAGAATCGTTCTGGCTATTCAAAGTGGTCTGAAGAGTGAGCTGACCTGGGCTCTGAATACTCTTACGCTGCTCTCATTTAAAGAAAAGGATGACATGCGAAAGGATGCAACTCCTCTTGCGAAAATTCCTGGCTTGCTTGATGCGCTCCTTCAAGTTGTATGTGCCACCAATCTTGTTTTGAATTTTATGAAAACGTTCATAGAAGATTTTTTTTTTTTTAACTCCCTGTATGTTGTTGTTGAAACTATTACCTTTTTTAATATTTTATACGGTCCTGTTGTAACATAAAACAGATAGACGATTGGCGGGATATAGCACTCCCAAAAGAATTAGCCAAGTCAACAAGAGTCAGAACATTAGGTGCTAATTCTGTTGTGACTGGATTTGGGAATGAATATGAGGCGTTGGGCTCGACTGGTGCTCACCACCGCCCTGGGTAAATTTGTTCTTCTTGAATATCATCTTTGATTTTCAGTTTTCAATTTTTCAATTGATTGTATGTTTTCCTTTTGGAGATGAGGGTAGTAAGAGAAAATAAATTTCATTGTAAGATGATTCTCTTTGTGCAGTGTAGGATCTGGCTCAGCTGGTACAGAATCAACACAGCACAGCGGTGTGACAAGATCTCGTTTTACAGAGTTATGGCTTGATGAAGATGGTCTGTTTAATTTAGATGATGAAGGGCGAGCAGAAAAACAGCAATGTGCTGTTGCTGCTTCCAATATCATTAGGAACTTCTCTTTCATGCCAGATAATGAAGTTATAATGGCCCAACATCGTCATTGTTTGGAAACGGCCTTCCAATGCATAGAAGATCATCTTGTTGGTGAGGATACCTGCTTGTTACAACCTATTATCCTTTTAGGTTTAAAGTATATTTTATCCCTCTAGTTTCCACTTTTTTGGTTTCTGTTCGTGATAATTTTCTTATTTGGTTTTAGGTCCCTATCATTATGTATTGGTTCTTGTATTCTTTTTCAGTAATGTTGCTTTTTGATTTCCCTAATCCATTTGCCTAAACAATGAGCAAAGACATTGACCGGTTTCGTGTGGAGTTTAAGGCACCATTGTGTAGCAAATCCTATCATTCCCTATCCTCATAACAATACCAACCTTTGAATTAGACTTTTATAAATCAGTTTCATGCCAAGTTCTATTCGATATAACTTACCCGTTAAAGTTTAAGTGTATTCCAAACACCTTATGTCTTATGTTGATTTTTTGTCCCTGTAAAGAGAGGTGTCCACATCTAGATTCCAACTGTGCTTCTATCAGAACTTCATTCTAAGGAGACCTATGTAAAACAAAAAGAAGAATCTGATTTTTGTAGGTTTCTAGAAACTCTGGAAATCTGTGATGAATTTTTTTTCCCCCTTTTAATTACCATTATGTGTTGCCCTATCACGTGAAGTTTTATTTCACTATTTTATTATAATCTTAATGTTCATAATGTTGATAGAGGATGACGAACTTGTCACAAATGCTTTGGAGACAATTGTTAACTTAGCTCCACTGCTGGATCTTCGAATATTTAGCTCATCCAAACCATCATTTATTAAAATAACGTAAGTGATTGATCTAGAATAATTGCGTACTATTGTAATTCTCTTTTGTTGATTGATAAATTGTTGTATTACTTACAGAGAGAAACGGGCAGTTCAGGCTATTATGGGGATGTTGGAATCTGCAGTCAAAGCCTGGCATTGTGCTGCCGCTGAATTACTTGGGCGTTTGATCATTAATCCTGACAATGAACCTTTCTTGCTTCCATTTTTTCCGCAGGTGAAACTTTATATTATGCGTGTGATGTTGCTTATTAGTTTGTTGCATGTTTTGAAAAAATATAATCAACATTGGTTTATTTCTGCAGATACACAAGCGATTAATTGATCTCATCAGCATGCCGGCATTAGATGCACAGGCAGCTGCTATAGGTGCACTCTATAACCTTGCAGAAGTTAATATGGACTGCAGGTTGAAGATTGCTAACGAGCGATGGTGAACCCCTTATTCCATTTTTTTAGAACACTATAACATATTTTGATTATGTGAACACTCATGAAAATCCCTCAAACACAGGGCTATTGATCGATTGCTTAAAGTGATAAAGACACCACATCCGGTTCCAGAAGTTTGCCGGAAAGCTGCCATGATATTGGAAAGCCTAGTTTCTGAACCGCAGAACAGAAGTTTGCTGCTAGCCTATGAGAATGCCTTTGCTGAGATACTTTTCACTGATGGAAGATATTCTGATACATTTGCAAGGATATTGTACGAACTAACATCTAGACCAAATAACAAAGTGGCAACGGCTCGTGGCATATGGGGTATGTAAACGACGCCAAACCTTGATACGGTATTCATTAGTGATGAGTTCTACATATAGTTTTGCTACTTCTACAGCTTTGTGGATGACTGGTTCGTTTGAAGATTCAAATTATATGTACATGTCTTCTCTCTAGGATTGTACAATACCTCGTGTGTATTCAAGTTGTAATGTACTCCAGTTGTATGATGAGAAATCCTTTTAGTTTCTATTTATCTTCAGTTCAAGACCCTTGTGAAGATTAGAAATTTCATTTTAGATGTATTGGCTGGAAAATGCCCAATTCGTAGAATGAGAAATGGTCTCTAGGAATTATTTCAATCTATGTTCATATCTGATCAGTTTATTAGGTCAAAAATCAACACGCATCCTAATAAATTGTTAAGTTATTGTCTACGGGATTAACCACATATCATACATGCAGTACAATATTCAATTACAAGAAAAAAAAGAAAAATAGCCAGGGTTCTACTCTCCCTAACATCGTTGCCAAGTTCCTATTAGGTGTCGCATTCACCTATTTTATTTGTTGTTAATTAAAGTCAAAGTGGTTATGAAATGAACAAAGGTTCGGGATGTTCAGACTCATCAACATGTCATTCATATTTTCTGTCATGCTAATTTGGCAAACAAACAAGTGTACAACCAATGTTGTCTCACTGAAACCTTTCATGATCACATGTCCCCAACACATGCACCAGTGTATTTAGCATCAACACAGTTAAAATTCCGACCAGCCATCAATATTAAACATCAACCAAGTGACAAGCTTTGATCCATATTTATATCTCTAGTTCTACTTAGCTTTCTTCCCTTTTATTGACAAACAAGGTTAGGGACTGATAGATCTAAAACTAGTTCCCACACCCATCACTTTGTCATTTCTTTGCCCAATTCATAAGCTTTTGCTTTTCTTATGTACCAACAATCATGGATGACGATTTCTATGCAAATCTTTCCAATTGTATTCAACCAGAGTAGTTAGAACGGTAAGAATTGTATGATTTGAATTGTAATTTGTTTCAAAAATCTTCTCTCATGGCACTTATCATTATATAAATAGTTTTATAGTTAAAATTGTAGCTCTTGAATGATGAAACATGGCAAACGAAAAAATAGAATGAAGAGTTCTGACTATATATCGAGACAAAATAGAAAAAAAGAATTTTTTTTTTATAAAATTCTTTACTTATCCCCTTCGTTTCTGAAATGAAAAGTTTACGTACTTGAATACTCATTTTGGAATGAGAGAAGACGATCCAATATTTCTATAGGATGCTTCTCTTTGCAAATACAAAACACGATTTTTCCGATTTCTACATATACAATGATACAGATAGTTATTAACAAAAATATAAATATTTATTAAAAAAAGAAAGTATTGATGATAATAAAAGACATAACAGTTATTTATTTGGCGTCTGTTTCTTTTTAAACAATTCAAATGATTTTATCTACATATATTAAATGTTATTTAAGCAATGTTTTAAGAACGTATTTATTTGAGGTTATTTTGTCCACCAAATAAGTGTTTTGTTCTCTATTTTATGGCACAAGTTCACTGGGTTTATATATGGCTGTATTCTACTACATGGCTACAAATTAAAACCCCACTTTATTAGTGTGGTTGGATGTACACTTATAAAATTTAGTTGAGATCATCGTGATCTCAGAAATTCTGTTTAGATAATTAATAATTTTCTTAAAAATATAATATTTTCGTTTATAACAAGATCTTTTTTATACATGTATGAACAACGAAAAGTCTAAGCACACCATATTTGAAAATGAAAACCCACCATAAATGAAAAAAATGTCATAATAATTAAATGTCTCTATTTGCATTTAGGAGAATTAAATTGACTGATTGAATTACATTTACATTAAAACAATGATTCCTCCATGATGTAAGAGAAACTTTGAGTAGCTTCACCCAAAAAAGGAAAAAAAAATCTCGTCACTTTATTTCCAGCTAAAACATCCAAGATGCTATATTTCCTTGAAACTGTTATTCACTTAGAATAATCGTTTTTTTTTTTATAACATATGATGAAGTCGAACTTTATCGTTTCTACTAGAACCTAATTTTAAGTATTAACTTTGAAAATGACATTACAAACGTAATATCGAACACAAATGCTAATAATCATGCAGGTCATTCAGTTAGAGAAATCCTTATCAGAAAACAATGAAAATATATGTTCAATCAGAGAATAGCTGCATGCAAACTCTTTAACTTGAACACACTGTTACATGAGCAAAGACATTGGTAAAATAATCTTCTCTGTTGTTTTTGCACATAACCTAATTAAGATCATCATCACCTATAACATTCACACTGAACAATTTTGTTTGATTTAGAAAAAGAAAAAGGTTGTTTCTTTTCTGATTCAGGAAGCAATCGGTGCCACCTTAGGCACATGAACAGGAAACTCATGAATCTCATCCATCCAAGGATTCTTCTCCTTTGCTGGATTGATGGTTCTCAAAGCCCTCCAAACAGCACTGTTGCACTTAAACCCTGACCCAAATGCAATCTGCCATGTTCTGTCACCCTTCTTGATCCTCCCTTTGCTTTCAGTGTAGGCCAACTCATACCACAAGGAACTGCTAGAAGTGTTTCCAAACCTGTATAGGGTCATTCTAGAAGGTTCCATGTGCCACTCACTTAGGTCAAGGTTCTTCTCCAGCTCATCCAACACTGCCCTACCTCCAGCATGGATGCAAAAGTGCTCAAATGCCAACTTGAAATCAGGGATGTAGGGTTTTATCTTCATCTTCAAAACCTTCCTAGCCACCAAGGTGGCAAAGAAAAGGAGCTGTTCCGACATGGGAAGAACCAGTGGTCCCAGTGTTGTGATGTTGGTTTTCAGAGCCTCTCCAGCCACTGCCATCAAGTCCTTTGAGAGTGCCACACCGATTCTCTTTGTTTCATCCTCTTCTTGGAACACACACCCATAGGACTTATCATCTGCTCCCTTGTGAGTCCGCACTGTGTGGACCAGTTGGTACTTCGCCCGCCGCCGGTCGCCGGAGCGGTTCGAGAGGAGGATCGCCGCCCCTCCCATTCTGAAGAGACAGTTCGACACCAGCATTGATCGGTTGTTGCCGAAATACCAGTTCAGAGTTATGTTCTCCATGCTCACCACCAAGGCATAAGAGTTCGGATGAACCTAAAATTTATCATGTGATTGTGTCAGATAAAACAAAACAAAACTGTCTCTGCTAAACATTATATGAAAGAGATGTATATAAACCTGGAGGAGCTGTTTGGCAAGGTCAATAGAGATAAGGCCAGCACTGCAACCCATGCCACCGAGATTATAACTTAGAATATTCCCTCTGAGGTTGTAGTGATTCACAATCATGGCAGAGAGCGATGGCGTGGGATTGAACAAGCTGCAATTCACCACCAGAATCCCAATATCCTTAGCCTTCACCCCGGTTTTTTCCAGAAGCTGGTCAATGGCTCCAAACATCACTTCCTCAGCCTCTTTCCTAGCCTCCGCCATGCAAGGTTTCGGTGGCAAACTCAAGATTGCAGGGGGCAGATATGTGTTCTGTCCCAAACCAGACCTCTCTAGAATCTTCTTCTGAAAGGACAGGTTCTCCTCGGAGAATGTCCCCGTGAGACCAGACTTCTCAACGAAAGTCTCCCTCGTACACGTGCAGTCCACGTGAGGCTTGTAGCATGCAAAGTCCACCAGATACACACCCCTTGGTCGGGTCATGAAGTAAAGGGTAGCAAGGAACACCATGAGGCTCGAACACACAGTGACTGAGAGAAGGTTGAACTTGAGATTCTCCCAGAGTTGGAGAAAGTCCTTGATGGAAAGGGTGGATAGATGAGCTGAGGCTACCCCAAGAAGGGGTATGAGCATAAGGTACATGGCGTTGGAGATTACATAGTGGTACCCTAGCTTCACGTACTTGAGCCTCACAGATAGCAGAAAGTTTGGGAGTTTATTCCTTCCTTTTGCTGCTGATTCAACAACATTAACAGTTCCCGAATTCGGGTTCTGATTCTTCTGATCTGCCATCAAGGGAAGAAAAAATTAAAACTTGTGACAGAATGGTTTATGGAAAGTTCGTGACTAAAAGAATTTGTTGTATGGAATTGATTATTGTGAGGAAAATGTAGAAGAAAAGTGGAGGGTGGTGCAAAAAAATGTGGGGGATGAGAAGGTTTTAAAGATTGTAAGTGGGAAAGAAGAGATGGGTAGTGGATACAACTACCCCAACGAACTTTTAATTGAGAACATGCAGAGGCATTCAATTTGCCAACTGGGAAAATACTGCATATTTTCTTCTATCTTCAAAAATCATATTATATATAATAAAGAAGAAAAAATAAATAAAAAATAATGTTTGTGTATGGAAGAAAATGCATGGACGTGAGAGGAGGGTTGGTTGGGTCAAAAGCGTACGTTGGTAATTGGTGAACTATAAACATAATGTATATGACAAGCTATTGCTTTCTGTCTTTCCTTTTATATATCTTCTTGTCTTCTCATCCCTTACAATTTTCTATAAAACTTAAACTATCTCTCTTTTACCTTTGAAATATGAAAATTAACTTTTTTTTAATGATCGAAATACTTCTATAAGTAGTAGGTTATGAAGGTGTAAAATATGTCAAAGAAAGTATTTTCCTTTAATTTATTCATGTATTAACGATCTTGCTTTAGAAAATGATTGTGGAAAATGTAGTAAAAAATATTATATTATACTCATGGAGTGTGTTTGTTTTATATTACTATAAATGTTTCACCACTGAAAGCTGTTCTGTGTTTTTTAGAAAAAACCAAGAAACCCTTAATACACAGTTTTTAGTCATCCTCTTGTAAGCCTTATAATCAGTGCTTAACTAATAAATTGATGCATGACTTTACTTCAAATGCACATGCTCTTTATTCCATAAATAAGTTCTAGAATCGGCTTAACTTTTCCCATCCCTGCATGAAAATAATTTTAGAAAACGTAGCCATAAAACTTTGTCTATCATCTTTTATTATTCATTGAAATTTATTATTAGTTTTAACTTTTTTACTCTCATTTTCCATTTATTATTAATTCTAATTTTTAATAAAATTTAGCTAATATATTATAGTGTTTCGATTCGATTAGACTCAATAATTTTTTATTAATGGACATATAAAAAATAAATAATGATCAACCAAAATTTCCAATATATATATATATATATATTATAGTAAGGAACTAATAAAAATATTTATTTCAAAGTTTGTTTATTTCATTTTACAAGTCAGTTTTATAAAGTTGAGTTAGTTGTTGTTAATTAGGTCATTATTGGACCAATCATTAATATTTAGTTCAAAGATTAAGATATATATGTCTCAATGTGAGAAATGTATTATCTCACCTTTCAGTTTATAAGTGGATGAAAATATTATAAGGTTTAGATACGCTAAAAGTATGCTATTTAACATGATATCATAGTCATAAGTTATAATCTATCCTAACTAAGTTTATTGTTTGTTGAATGTATTATTTTACCCGCTGTCAGAGAGCTAATTGACCATCCATTAATGTATAATCTGCTTTGCATAAATTGTTGAGTCATATTATTTTATTTTCACTATTTTGTTCATCTATAAATGCATAATTGTAAAAATAAATGGAATAATAGGATTCTAATTTATTCATAAACATATGGAAAATATATCCACAAATAAGTATTTTTAATTTGATTATTCTTCTCTTATAAGTTAGCTACTTACTCTTATAATTAAGCTATTATAATATAAGAAATTTTATATATTTACAGCAAAAATAATGGGATACAATTTACTTTCCTATCAATAATAATATATAAACGAGTTAAAGAAAAGAAAGAAAAGAAGTAAAATGATATCATAACATCATTATTTAGAAGAGGTTAATTTAAAAGGATAAAAGTTTATAGATGAGATTTATACGCTAGATGATAAATTTTCATATAAATTAGATATTGTAATAAATGTTAATTTCTTTTTTTACTTTGAACTTAATACTAATCTTTTAGAAATAACCAACTATTATATATGTATAACAATTAGACGGGTTAAATATTTCATATTATATATATATATATATATATATATATATATATAATTTGATTATTATATAGAGTTAAATAATTAGTTCACTTTTATACTTATATATTTGTTTTATGATTTTGATAATGTTTTAACGTAAAAATAAATTTATTATAATAAAACTAAAAAAAAACATGTAGTTTCTTATGATATTTAGTTTTATTTTTATTTGGGTTATATATTAAAACTGTAAAATTAGAGTGTTACAAATTATTATCATATTATTTTAATTTGACATATTTCATTCGTCCGTAAACACGTAATAATATATAAACGAGTTAGAAGAAAGATCATTAATTTTAAAATTAATTATGACGTCGTTTCGAGTTTTTTTTTTTCAACTGCTTTCCGTAAAATATCAGTGCATAAGGCTTAATATTAATAAAATGCGTAAAAATTATAAAACACAGTGATAAGATACATAAAAAATATAGGTTGATAAAATTTACAAAAGATTTAGTGATGAAACATATAATTAAGTGAATACAAAGTTCCGTCATCAATTTGATTTTACTTACAAAGGATTTTGTAATATCAGTTATTTTTTTATTTCAAAAATAAGATAATGATAAAATCCAATATAACATTATGAAACATAAACATAACTTAGATGGTTGAAAGCAATAGATAAGTTTGAAACTGTTTAAACCATAAAAATTTAAATGGGCTATTCAGATTTGTGATACACGTCTAGGTAGGTTTATGAAATAAATAAGCTTTGTTACTATCTTACTTACCTATGGAAAAGGTTATTAATAAGTATTTAAGTAGGGTTAAACATGTTTTTATCTCTTAATTTTCAGTAAATTTTGGAATTAGTTAATTTTGAAAGTTTGGACCAATTTAGTGTTCATCTTTTGAAATACGAGGATTAGTCCTTTTAATCAAATTTTATTAAGTTTATTTGACATTTCAAACGCGTTTCATAATAGCATTTGATTTAACATTAAAGTGAAAAATGTGTCAAACAATATAAACAACTCAAATAAAATACAATCATTAAATGTGTACGAAATATCAAATCAATGTAACAAAATTTGATTTAAAGGATTACGTCAAAATATTACATATTTCGAGATATGAAAGACTAAATTTGTTAAAAAATTCACGGAAAAATTAAATGACAAAAACATATTTAATCATAATTAAGTACTGTGAATACGCTGATATATTGATTCATAAATTAATCATTGTAATTTTATGACAAAAAAGTCTTACAAACCTTAAAAACATGTAATAATTAGAAGGCGAGAATAAACATAAGACATGTGTGAGGTAATTGTGCGTAGAAGAATGAGTGTTGATATCATATTCAATTCATTCATCATCCATCCAACAACAAACTCTTAACTATTTGTCTCTTAAATGCTAAACCTTCCCACCAAACACCTACCTATTGGTTGCAACCTCAATTTCTTCCAATTTTCAAAAAATTAACAAAGAAAAGACACGTTTTAGGGCATAACATTCTATTATTTCACACGAAACCACCTACCATACACCACTTCTATTTTTTATTTGCTTCCTAAGAAAATGAGTGAAAACAACCTTTCTTCTTTTTGCATTCTTCTCAACACATCAATACTCATTGCTATTGTTATGTTGATGAAGTCACCATTGTTATTGAGAAAATTGACACTAACTTGTTTCTATCGTTTGAAGGAGATTGAAAATTAATATATGTAACCTAATTCTGACTTTGATTGATGTTAATTACTTTGCATGAAATTTGAAAAGTCACCACTCTTCATTAAGACATCATTATGAGTCATTGTCTTAGAACAACAAGCCTTCACCCTCTCCAAAGCCACCAAAAACCTACAAAACCAATCATTCATTACTCACGACTTAGTCTTTGCTTACAACATTTTATCTTAAAAAATATCAAAACTATAAACAACTGGGTGTCATCTAACTTTATTCAATTACAACTTATATACTTAAAAAAAAAAAAAAACTTTATCATCTAACTTTAGAAAATCGAGATGTAAAAATGGATTTCAAGTTTTTAAGAAGTTTGAATTATTTTAATGTATTTTGTATGAGTATATCTAAACATAATTTTATATCCATAAGTGTAGTCAAAAGGTTTTTGTATTTTTATATACATCTCAAAAACATGTTTTACGTCAATTCAATATATATAAATAATAGTTTTAAATTAATATATATCTTAGAGTAGTATATATGCAGACGCATGTATTATAAGTGATAAAAATTTTGCTTTATTAGATAAAAGTTTTACTAAAGAGATAAAATATTTAAAAAATTTAGGATATATAATTATTTCTTAAAATAAGTTTAAATTAATTATGTAAATTTTATTATAGTGCTGAGTTTTATCAATTTCATCAAAAAAACTTGACTGATAATTTTAATTAAAATAACTTTTTTTATTTCATTCACAAATTTGAAATCCGAAACATTACGAGTCGAGTTTCA
>Ga0099823_1002088_pt1 | contig 17686 bp, 4 predicted proteins | sample CowpearedBW_FD_76831 | JGI IMG/M metagenome (GOLD analysis project Ga0099823, IMG submission 76831) | Root nodule microbial communities of legume samples collected from California, USA - Cow pea red BW | ecosystem: Host-associated > Plants > Roots > Nodule | place: USA: California | collected...
AAAAAAAAAAAAAAACAGTTCGTACCAAAATCGTCATAATAAATTAATTTCTAACAACTGGGAAGAACTATGGTTGCTGACACACTTTTATTTATTGTTTCTTTTAATTTAAACATTAACAACGAGTATAATGGATCGTTCTTGTTTTTTAATTTTTAAAAATAGTTGATATCTACAACCACCACTATTTTTCAAACTTTTAATGATGATTTGGAAATTGGAATTATCGTGAATTTTTCGCTTTATAACAATGTCTCATATAATAATGATTAAAAAACCTAGAGTTTTATTTGAATGACGTTAAAAACCCTTTTCACACTAACACATTCAACAAATTTTAACATTATATTACACAAAATATTAGCTATTAAGCAAAATAATTATATTATTTAAAAGAATATATCATTTTTAGAAAAAAGATATTAGAAAACCTAAAAGAGCTTACTCATGACCATTGATCCACTCAAAGCTTAGTCACAGTGGCGCACTAATAAGTGTTTTAGTTCCACAACCAACACTGTATACACGTGCACTCAAATCACACGCCACAAAACCGACGCATGCAAACCCCTCTTCCAATTATTCTTAATTTCTTGCATTAATATATAGTTTTAGGGTTTCAAGAAAGTTGTCTGCCCCAGTTCCTCTCATATGCAATGCATATTATATCCTCTCGGGATCCATTTTAATAAATACCTACTTTCTGCATTCGTTAGATTATATGGTTAAGAAGTGTTATTATATTTATATAAATTTCATTGTGTCGAATTATCAGCCTCGTTTGAGTGAAAGTGTCTTCATCAAACTGAAAGTTTAAGATTAGGACCTATTATGACTGAATTTTTCTTAATCTAATTCGCCTTTAATTTAGTTAATGTAAATTACTTAGGTTTTGGATATGTACAAACGCAAAACAAGAAAATTTTTAAATAATAATCAATTTTAATTATTAAAAATATGTTTAAATATCAATTTAGAGAATAAATTTTTAATTAATGACTAATTTTTTTAGATAAAATCTTGTTAATGTTATTAATTAATTTATATATAAATTTATAATAAAAACTATTTTAATTATCAATATAAAAGTTAATTATAATTTTTTATTTATAATAGAAACTATTTTAGTTACCAATAATTTTTAGTTAATAAATTGGTATAAAAATTAAACACTACTATAATTATTTATTTTTAGTCATTAAAATTGGTCATTATTTAATAATTTTTCTTGTATGGTTTACTTAAATTTTAAATTATTTAATTTTAATTTTTTGACTACTATAATAAATTAAATGAATTACATTTAGACAAAATATTAAATTGCACTATAAGATAAGTATCATCAATAAACATATAATAATATAATACACTAATATTTGATTATTAAATAAATGGGATTTTTTTGTTAAAAGTAGAATATATTTATTACTTAAATTTAAATTTATTAAAATATAATTAAAATTAAATATAAATATTTTATTTCGTAAAATGGAATAATAATATTTTATTGTAAAAATTTATCAAATTATTTATGTATTTTTCTAATAAAATACATTTCAAACAATATATAAATTCAAATGCAATAATCAATACATGAAAATAAAATAAATATTACAAAATAAAATGTAACATCCCAATTTTTAGTCGTTTAAAAAAATTACTAAAATTAAAACATTTTATTATGAATATTTCAGAGACTAGATAGTTCAATGTATATGGTATACTAGTACATTCATATCAGATAGAACTACAATAATATTACACACATACATTTTCAAGTTACTATATTGTCCTACTATTAATAAATTATACCTAATAAGATATAATCTCACTCGGCCACCCAAATTAATAGCACCTCAACCACAAGAGGTACCACTACACCTGCATATTCGTCTACTCACACTAATAAGGTGATCATTACAAAAGAAAACAGACAATACAAAGGAAAGAACATAAAAGAAGGGTAAGCGAACTGAATAAGAGAATATAAATGCATTATAAAATAACCCATATACATACAAATTTCCATATTGAACAGATGTAGCGCAACCACGCAACATATCATATTATGAATCAAACTCTTCTAGACTCAATATTATTCGGATACGTGCTCTTGAGTCATACTAGTGAAGCCATGCACCTGTGGTGAAATAATGAAATAACCTATTCTCCCGAACTGCTCTCCCCGAGCTACCACACACAGGGTTAATCCCTTTTATAGTCAAAAGAAAAAATGGAACCATCCTTATGACAGGATTTCCTACTACTCTCACCATCTAACCATTCCTCTATGTGAGGATGAATAGCTAGAAAAGTTCAAAATAGCTTCACCAAAATGGAACAATACTAATTGTTAAGGTATATAGTAATGAAACACATCACCAATGAGATATCCTCCTCTGGAAACACCTTACAACAGTTTACTACATACCTTTGTTTCATAATATAAACCAATCATATACATTTTTAATCACATTTTCATATTCACAAATCAACCAATTACAATCTCAAATATATACATACATAAAGTACATCAAAACAGTGAAAATTATTTCTCTAACCAAAGACAACAAAATAAAGATCCCACCGGTCAAAATGAAGAATCATGTGTCTAGAATTAGCTGCCAAAATTTTAGCTTGATTTGACGGTTAACGAAGCGGAAATCTTCATTTTACCAAGAGGATGCAATATTGAAAAATTGGGTAGCATCCAGCACCAAAAAGTGGTGCTCAGCCCCAAAAAATGGCACTCAATGTCAATCGATTCGTAAAAACGAGCGTTGAACGCTACCATGTGAGGCTTAGCGTTTTATCAAATATCAGCAACATCAATTTTGCAAATTTTTGCAATCTAGGCATATTTCATAGCTCAAATTGGTATTCTCCTTTAGATATTGTTTTAAAATAGTCTTTAAACCATGGAGTCGATAGCAATTTGATCAATGACTCAGATTCTAAACTTTCCAATTACTACCAATTCAAGCAATAACATAGAGATCAAGAATCACACATCAATTTAAACACAAAAATAATCAATCAAAATCAAATCAATTCAGAACACCAACAATCCAAGGAGAAGTTCACAAATCACATATTACTCAATTCAACACAAGCTTAAAGTTAGTTCCCTTACTTGTTATTCAGCTTAAATCACTCTAAAAACACCAAACACCACTAACTTCACATGATGTTTTATCTATAGATAGAAACATCACAAGAATGCTCAGAACCTACCATTATAATCACTAATTAGTAGAGACTCATACAAATGATTAAAAGGACGCATGGAAGTGGAATATGACTCACATGCAAAAAAAAATAGAAATAGACCAAGAAAAAGGGTTGAAACTCAACTTACACGATCGGAGAAACTGATCGGTCCAAATTGAAGAGCTCGTCGCGACGATCACTTCTACGGTCTCGGTTCTTCAATCAGATGACCAAAGAGGAAGAACTCTTATAGAGAAGTTAGAGAACTCTAGAAAAGTTGTTTCTAGACAAATTGTGTGTTTTAAAATAATGAAACTCACATATAATCATTCTATTTATACTAAAACCTTTTAATATTAAAATAACCGAGTCTCGCTATTTTTAAACTACTATCACTTTTAAAACATACTTCTGACTTCTATTTGTAGTTTTCTACATGGACCTATGATTAGGCTTGGCTTAAACTAATTACTAAACTGTTTAGCATTATTGCAAGAGTACCTATTTATCTATGACATCGTCTGGTGTTGCTTGCCGCATGGCTCCGTTGAGGTGACTGTCTGATCATTGAAGTGTATATTCAAAATCTTCAAAGTGATCACCACATCATAGTGATATATATCGAGCATCGCATCTTGAATGGTTGGCAGAACATTGATGCATAAATCTTCATGATCTCCGCAATGATCGCCACATTCAGGGCTAGCTAATTGCTACATCAAGAAGATCATGATCTGTTCTACAGGCTCGTACCGTAGAGGTGTCAATTTGGCCCCTAGCCCATTGGACAGCCCTGGCCCACTCTTCATAAAGCCCCTTTTTAGGAGGCCCCCAAATGAGGGTGCCAAAAAAAAGTCCCAGCCCCCAAAACCCCCTCTCTAGTGGGTTAGGGCTAGGGCTAAGGTGGGTTAACCCCTAAATAATACTACATTAAGACAGAGTCAAAGATCAAGTTGAGAAACCTGGACGGACTCGACGATCCGGACGGGCTCGACGATCCGGACGGACTCGACGACCCAGACGAGCCCAATGACCAGGACGGGCCCGACGACCAGGACGGGCCCGACGACCTAAACAGGCCCGACAATCCAGATGGGCCCGATGAGCCGGATGGGACCGACGATCCAGACGGGCCCTACGACCCAGACGAGCCCAACCACCGGACGGACCCAACGATCCTAACAGGCCGGAAGACCCGAACGGGCTCAACGACCCAGACGGGCCCGATGATCCAGACATGCCCAATGACCCGAACCGGCCCGACGACCTGGACGGGCCCGACGACCCAGACGGGTGACAACTTGAACGGGCGCGATGACCTGGACGAACCTGATGAAAAGGACGGGCCCGACAACCTGAACGGGCCCGACGACCTAGACAGACCCAACGACCCGAACGGGCCCGACGACCCAAACGGGGCCAATGATCCGGACGAGCCCGATGATCCAACAGCCCAACAACCCAAACGGGCCCGATGACCCGAAGGGAATCGACGACCTGGACGAGCCCAATGACCCAGACGGGCCTGTCCACCCAAACAGGCCTAACGACTTGAACGAGCCTGACGACCCGGATGGCCCGGCGACCCAGACCGGCCCGACGAAATGGATGGGCCTAATCGGGTCGTTGGGTTTGTCTAGATCATTGGGTTCGTCCGGATCGTCGTTCTTGTCCGGGTCGTTAGACCCGTTTGAGTCGTTCGGCCTGTTTGGATCATCGGGCGTGTTTTGGTCGTTGGGACCATTCGGTTCGTTCAGGTCGTCCAGGTCGTCGGGCCCGTTCGGATCGTTGGGTACGTCTGGGTCGTTGGGCCCGTTTGGGTTGTTGGGTCCGTTTAGGTCGTCAGACCCGTCCGGGTTGTCGGGCTCGTCCATTTCATCGGGCCCATCTGGGTTGTCGGGCCTGTCTGGGTTGTCAGGCCCATTCAGGTCATCGGGCTCATATAGGTCGTCGGCTTCGTCTGGGGTATTGGGCCCATTCATGTCGTCGACCCCGTACGTGTCGTCGGGCTCGTCTAGGTCGTCGGGCCTATCTAGATCGTAGGGCCCGTTCAGGTCGTCGGGTCCATACGGGTCGTCTGGCCCATTCGGGTCGTTGGGCATGTTTGGATCATTGGGCTCGTTCTGGTCGTCGAGCTCGTCCTGGCCGTCAAGCCCATTCGGATCGGTGGGCACGTCTGGGTGGTTGGGCCAGTCCAGGTCATCGGGCCCGTCTAGGTCGTCGTGCCCATCCGGCTCGTTGGGCTCGTCTGGGTTTTCGGGCTCGTCCGTGTCGTCGAGCCCATCTGGGTCATCGGGCCTTCCTAGGTCGTAGGACTCGTCCGGGTCATCGGGTCCATACGGGTCGTCTGGCCCGTTCGGATCGTCAATCTTGTTTGGGTCATAGGACCCGTCTGGTTCGTCGGGCCCGTCCGTATTGTCGGGTTTGTCCTAGTTGTCGGGCCCGTTCGGGTCGTCCGTGTCGTCGGGCCCGTTCGGGTCGTCTGGGTTGTCGAGTCCATTCGGGTCGTTGGGCCTGTTTGGATCATCAGACCCGTTCGAGTTGTTGTTCTTGTCGAGGTCGTCGGGCAGGTCCGGGTTGTTCGACCTATTCGAGTCATTGTGCTTGTCCGATTCTTTGGGCCTGTCCCACAGATAGTAATATATTTTAAAAAATAATATATTTTTCATATGGGAATATGAAAGCCCATGAGCTGGTTCTGGTGCACAGGGCTTTTGTAGGGTTTTGGCCCTATGGGCTTCTTTGTTGGAGGCTTTTTTCAATGTGGGCTTTTTTGGCCCGAGCCCACATGGGCCAGGACCAAATCCTGTGGGCTGGGCCAAATTGACACCTCTACTCGTACGCTTGCGACTTGGTCGCTCGAGTAGCTTCAACTGATGATAGGGATTTGTTGAGACCGATCGGTTACTCATCGTGTAGATAACTTTGGATGTAGTGTTTTATAACTTATAACTTCTACGGTATTATACTAGAGCATCCAACCTCAAACAAGGTCTTCAACTGGTCAATCAGTCAATCCAGTAAAGTATTTGGTTGGTTGACCGATCCATACAGTACTATTTATTCATAGTTTACTTAATACCATATATAATTCTTTGATGATGTTTAATTAAAAATTGGTTTGGAAAATTAAAAATATAAAAAGTACATATACTAAACAAAAATTTTGTACATTAAAGAATAAAAAACTATATATTTTTTTGGTAAAAAAAAAAAGTTAAGTTTAATTTATATGAAAAGAATTATTTTTTATATTGAAAGTATTAATACACATTATAAATGGAATATTAATAATGTTTATAATTAAAACTTAATTTTAATGATGATTAAAATATTTATTAATATTATATTAAAAAGAAATATTTTATATATAATGTTTCAAAAATATTTCCTAAATATTTTCTCATAAAATTTTTCTTCAATCTTTTAATTAAAATTATAAGATCTGGGACAAAAATTATATTTTTTTTACGTAATATTAAACTCTATCCTGTAGTAAAAGAGTTCATTACATATTTAGTGTATTTATTTTTCTTGCTTTTTTAATAAAACATGTTGTTTAAAATATATTTCTTTCGATTAATGTAAGTGTTTTTTATGTTTTGTTTACAAGTATTTACTTGATTTTATTATATTAATTAAAATATTAATGTAATTAAAAGTAAAATATTACCAAGTGTAATTTTCTTTATAAGAAAAATTATAAATATATATATATATATATATATATATATAACTTATCTTTATAATTTTTTGATGAAATCTATTTTTGTTGAAAATTATTGAACTTTGAAATTTGATATTTTCTGTTTTTGAAAAATTTATTATTTAGTAAAAATATAGATATTTAATAATAATAATAATAATAATAATAATGTTTCAAAAAGCATAACCGTAATGGTATTATTACATAGCTTAAACATTTAGAAATAATTAACAATTTCTTAAATATAATCATTGCACAATTAAGAATTAACTGAAAAAAATTAATATCAATAAATGAAAAAAATTAACTGCAAGTTAATGAATAAAAAGTTAAAAGGCAGATATTTTTAAAAATTAAATGAAATTAATAAAACAAATCACCGTTATAGAATTTTTTTTGACACTAATTGTTTATTTTAATTTTTATGTACATAATTAAATAAAATAAAATTTAAATTAAATATAATGTATCATAGGAAAAAATAGGAGAGAATTTTTAGCTCCATTTGACAAAAGTGAAAATAGTTAGACAGAGACTTTAATAAAAATTTTAAATAATAATTAATTTTAATAATAAAAATAATTTGTTACTATAATAACATAATATCAATTTATAAACTAAAAATTATTAATAATTAATAATTTTTAAATTGGTTTTCAAAAATGTTAATAAAATGGATTGGTCTTTAAATACTCTAAATATGTTACTAAATTTTTTTTAATTAAAACTTTAATAACTAATATTAGAGACTAATTTAAAATTTAAATCATTATAATGATTAATTTTATAAAAAAAAAATAGTTACGAATAATTTATAAATTAATAATTAAATTAGTTATTATAGCAAACTATTAGTTTTTTCATTAAAATTTGTTATAATTTAGAAATTTTCTTCTATGGAACATGAAAAAGTGTTGCAAATGTTTGGTTTTGTATCTTCATTGTAATACTTGCGTGCCTGATGATTGAGAGTGAAAAAACACAAAAATAAGGGAACCTTTTTTTATCAATGAGATTAAGTGTGAATCAAAGTTTCATGAGAGAGAAATGCTGAATTTCTTGAAAGCCCATATCATGAAAACTGGAAAAACAGTGCTAAAAAAATATGCCCTTTCGATTATTGAGATTAAGCGTGAATCAAGTTTCATGATAGAAAACACATAATGAGTCTTTGGGAACATGGTAAAATCTTGGAAGCTGGAAATATAATATTAAAAATAAGTTAAATATATTTTAGTCTCTCACTCAAATATTAGTGAAAATTGAAATTATTATTTTTTTTAATTTTTGACCAATTTATTTTTTTATCTCTATAAATACGTGAATTTAGTGATTCTAACTTATTTAACATTTCAAACACATTTCATTATAGAACTCAGATTATTTACACCGTTTACACATCTTCGTTTCAATGTTAACTCAACTATTATCATGCAAAGCGTTTGAAAGATAGAAAAAAAAATTTAGTTAAAAGATTAAATTTACGCATTTCTAAAATTAGAAGACTAAATTATTTATAATAAATTACTTTATTAAAAATTTATATTTTTTTTATAAATTCGTGTGATTAAAATTTAAAAAATATATTTAATTTAATAAATTTATAAATTAATCGGAAATAAAAAATTTGAATAGTGATTATAATAATTAAAATATATTTTAATTATGTTAACAGAAAAATTATCATAATACAATATTATAACTATGATTATTTTTTAAATTAATTTTGATAAATGTATATTTATTTGGTTAAAATAATTTATGGAATATTTTTTATGTGTAATAAGTTAGAAAAATAAAATTTATATACATAGATTTATTTTAATTAAGAAAGAAACTTATTTAATTTACTTTTATAAATTTTGTTATGTTAACATGAATTAATTTATAAATATATTTCTCATATATTTTGTAATTATTTAAAATATACATAGATTTATTTAATTTAGAAAGAAAGTAATTTAATTTGCTTTTATAAATTTTTATAAAAGTCTGTCTAAATAAAATTTAACTATATTGATTGGAGGTTGTTTAGTTAGATTATTAGGTGAAGAGACGTGCAACTTTTGACAATTGCACATCCATGATGGTGGTGATGAAACTTATCCTAGTGTGTTCTATTCAATTATCCCCGTGTTTGATGTCTTATGATGCATAATTATGCTTCATAGTTGTCATTAATTGTTGTACTTAACAGGTTTAGTTTAAAAGTTAAATCCACAATTATTTGGTCCCATAAAATCACCTCTTGCTTTACCTATTTTCTTGTCATAAAGCTTTATTTGTATCACCCATTTGCCATGAATGGCTGTGCTACCAACCAATTACTCAAAAAGAAGTTCAAGTCTGATTGGGTCGTTGCATTTTCATTACAAATTTATCAAATGTTGTAATGCATAGATTTTCATTACAAATGCATAGATACATTTTCAATTCAATGTTATATCATCTAATGTTATCTACTGTCTTACAATTTACATCATTTGTGAGTAATAGTTATTGGTGGCACTCTTATGGCATATGCACATTATTCACATATATTTCCAATATTTACCACATTAAGCTCCTCACTTGAGGAAGAGGATTGTGACGAGACACGAAAAGGAGGCTTTGCATTTTGGATGTTAAAAGTTCTAGTGTTGATTTTCCATCACTTTCTTTGTGCTTTTTTATAAAAGTGTTTATTTTTTACCATCATCTTTGACATGTCTTTTTTAAAGGGAAAAAGAAAAATGGTTACTTTGTATAAGAACTATAAGAGATTCCAACTTATGGCATTATGCGGTTGTGGTTATGCAATGTGCCAAATCAAAGTATTTGAAGTTTAGAGCAGTCACATTAGCTTATTATGAGTACTCCTACTTATTATATATAATTTTTAATACTAGTATAACGTGTTGAAAAGTCTTATTTACATCATATATTTTACAAAAGACCTGTGAATAAGTTATAATGAATTTAATTAGGTCAATGTCACTGAATCTAATTTTCTAAACAAATTATTTCTTAAGATTAATATTAAAGAAAATAAAAAATAGTAAATCATAAGTCATATATCAAAAATAAATAAACTCACAAAATATACATAACTATTTTACATATCTTTTTAATAGAATAATAAATTATAAGAATATTAATTTAGGATCGAATATGTTTTTTTTTTCTAAACTATTTACCAAAATTGTATTTCATACATACTTTATGTATTAATTTTGTCTTTACACTTTATAAAAGTATGTAAAATGTCCTCAATAATAAATGATTGTCGATACTGGAATCTCAATAAACGTTATGGTGGAAGATGTTGCCACTCCTTTCCTTTCGATGTTCCCTCTTGTGCAAGCGTGGGTCTTAAAAAACACCCTCCCCTTCCTCCAGAAAACTATCGTGATCTGTATTGTCGTTGGTAAAGATGTTCTTGCATCCTCCAATAAAATCTTAATCATGAACATTCTTCCAATTATTAAATTCCTTCACAACACTCTCCTATTGCAAACCACACCGTCATCTAAGTGTCCAACCCACACCTGATCCCTTACCCTTGCCCCACCCTCCATGTCCATTTGCACCACCTCCATATCAACCTCCGCCAGCCTTTGTAACCACCATCAGGACCACCTTCGTATCCAGCACCACTAAGCACATCACCTCTAAGCCTAATTCTAGGTATGTCACCATCAACTTAGAGAGACTTATAGCAAGGAGAGCGATAGAGTTGCATTAAAGAGACATAGACTCTAAAACCATTAATTGTCATTTGTTGTCAGAGATACTTTACATTATTTTATAAAGTGTAAGGACAAAATTGGTACATACTTTGAAGCAGACACGGAATACAATTTTAGTCAATAGTTTGGATAGAAAACATATTTGACACATTAATTTAAATAATATTGTATGTCACAACAATAAATGTTAAAGTTCACACTTTCATAATCTTCTATATACTTGAAGGTGAAATACAATTAATCTAAACAAGAAGTGTTAATCGAGGATAAAAGCAACATTGAAGGATGAACTTTGTTTGTAGGATATACTTGGAGGATAAAAGCACTCAATAATATGATTTTAATTGAGTGCCGAAAATAACAAAGCATAAATCATGATCTTACTTTGTTTGTAACACTGAAGCTTTGATAAACAATAGATAATGAAGATGTACGTGTTTGTCAAACAATATTTCACTATACAGTCTCGCTTTGAGTCTGATAAGCATTTACATGATCAAACGATATACGCATAGATTAAGTAAACATTGTATCATATATGAATATCTATATGTTCATTTTATGTTGTAGGAATCTTCTTTTTCTTATGAGCAAAGAGGATTCATTTTAAGTATTATGTCACATAAGCAATATCTTAGAACTTAAGTTACAACTACTTTACTTCATCAACATCCTAACACTTGCTTTGTCAACACTAAAAGAACTATTTGCTTAGTACGATCTATCCTTTACATGATTTCAAGTATAGGTTCTCTAATTAAGACATGTTAAGTTCTGTCATTGCTTGAAGAAGAGAAATGCATTTAATGTATGCATGAGCACATTTAATACATTTTTCACTACAAAGCTCATCGCAAGAAAGAAGGACACTCAAGTGAGTCTAAAGTTGACTCAAGAACTAGAAAAGGATTTGCAACAACTTTTTTCTTCTCGTGTCTATATAAAGACATCTAAGAAGTAGAAGAAAGAGAGAGCTTGAATTGCATATGTGCCAAAATACTAACAAAACATTTTTGTGCCTAAATAGTTTTGTATAAACATTTTTTGTGTTCATATAGTTAATTAGTAGAGAGTGATTAACCTTGTATAGTCAAAAAACACTACCCTTTTTAGTGAGCAAAGCTTATGAGTTGTTGAGCACAAAGACATTTTATTTATCTCAAGCCAGAAATGGTTTATTTAAAGAATACTTGGATAAGTAAAAAATGGCTTGTTGGAAGAATACTTGATTAACTCATAAGTGACTTGTTGAAAGAATAATTGGTTAAGGTATAAATGACTTATTGAAAGAATACTTGGATTAAGCTAAGAGTGGCTTGTTGTGGAAAGAATACTAGGACTGACTATGATTCAAAATAATATTCATGCTTTTTATCCAAGAGTGGTTAATTGTTAAAGAATACTTGGCGGGGTGAGCTAGGAGGGTGCGATCCGAAATAATACTCTTACAGAGTCAGTCGAGAGTGGCTATAACCTGAAAGAATACTCGTCTATATTTCATAATAGTAGACTACTTAGTGAAACTCAAGTACTTGGTCAATCTGCACTATCAGACAAATCAATACAATTATATTGAGTTACTCTTCCTCCCTTAGTCTATCATATTATCTATTATACATGTTAAACTAAGTAAAAGAAGGCGAGCTCTTTAAAACTTAGTTTGTGAAAATCTTTTACAAACCATTTGACTTATATAAACCTATTAACTACATATATTCTAATTATACTACGAAAGACTAAAAAAAATTAAGACATAATTAGACTCTCCTTTTTATGTTTTTCCTATTTTTTACAAGCTTGAAGAATGATGCATGGAGAATAGCAAGGTGACTAATAGATTCACAAGAATTACGAGGGTGTGAGAAATTTGCAACATTTGAAATATATACAATGATGGTCAGAACCATCATTGAAAGATTAAACTTAATTAAAAATTATCATTTGACACTTTATTTTGGGATTTTTTAAGGAGATGCATTAAAAAATGGTTAAATATGTTTTTGGTCCCTTAACTTTTGGTAAAAATTGAAAGTTGTCTCTCTTTGAAACTATAGTCCAATTTAGTCTCCAAAATTACAAAATGCATGAATTTAGTTCTTTTAACAAAATTTTGTTAAGTTTATTTGACATTTAAAACATGTATCATGATAGCATTTGAGTTGTTTAGACTGTTTGATACATTTCCGCTTTAATATTAGTTAAGAAACGTGTTTAAAACATCAAATAAACTTAACAAAATTTAATTAAAAAGATTAAATCTACACATTTATAGAAATGAATGACTAAATTGGTCCGAATTTTAAAAAAAAAATTAATTCTAATTTTCACTAAAATTTTAGAAATCAAATTCATATTTAACCTTATGGAAGAAATTTAACCTCGATTAAAAGACTGTGACAACATCTTAACCCACAAGACTATGTATTCGTAGATTTTTTTTTTTTATATGTTACTATTTTTTTATAATGTAAATTTTTCAACTTTGACACGCCAGTTTTTTTTATCATAAAAAGGTGCTGATGATTTTTTTTTTACCTAATGTAAATTTGAGTTTCATAATAACATAATATATATTTTAAAATATTTCATCAAAAATAGTAAATTATGTAGCAATTATTTTTACTAAGCTACAAATTATTACATATGATGAATTTATTATTTTTTATTATAATTATTTTAAAATTATGTTAAGAATAATTTATGCATAAATCATAAATAAATTGTGCGCACTTGTTCAACTTATATTTTGATTTTTTTTTCACTTCATTCTTTATTCTTGTAATCTCTTTTTTTTCTTCTCTTAAAGCTATATAACTATAACTTTTCTTATTGAGTCAAGTAATACATTTTTATCACTCATAAACAAGAATGAATATGACTCAATAACAATATACCACTTACTCATAAATCATAATGTCCAATCTTATAAACTTAAAATTACATTATTTTTTAATATAAAGTTTATTATTAATATTAGAAATCATATATTATATTTAAATAATCATGTATTATATATATGTATTTCAAGTTATTATGTAAACATGTTGGTCAAATTTAGCATTTTCTAAATCTAAAATATGATAATTTTTTTATTAAATTATTGAAAAAAAATCTAAGTCTAACTTTTTTAAGTAAATAAACAAGACCCCAACTGACTGTTTAATATATTATTAAATATCTCTAACTCTAAATTTTTAGTCCGGTCGTAGACCTTAGATAATAATAATTTTTTAAATTAAAAAAAAAAAGAACTTGTAAAAATTACAACCTTTTAGATACTTCTAAAATAAAATCTAGCATTGTTGTCTGAAGTTAATACTATTGTTGTCTGAAGTTAATACTTTTTTGACTGGTGGGTAACTAAAACAAAAGCTAGTGGGCCTACTGTTAGATAGAGTCATCTCTCTCTCCAATCCCGATATTCCAACAAAGACAAATCTCCGCTTCATTAGTAACTAAATCTTGGTCGCAAATACTGACAACGACCCAAGTCGGTCCAAACCACATTTACCATATTACCTAAACCTAGAGACAAATCCTCAGATCAACTAACTCATTTGATTTTTTTTCTTTTAAGTTCTTACAGGAAAAAAAAAATACCTATTAAGATAAATTAAAAAAAAACTATGAACCACTTAAAGAATTAATACAAGAGTTTTTTAATTAAAAATTGTGATAAAATTACATTGAAATATTTTTTTTCACTCATTATTAAGAGTAAAACATTGATTAAAAATGTTGGATATAGTAATCATTCTCCCTTAATCAAATCATTGATATTACGTCATGGATAAACATTAGTGATACATACTCTTCTCTCATTTGTTCATGTCCAACAAGTCCTAAAAAAGAAAACAGGATAATAAGAAATTCAGGCTTTTCCACCAGAATTTGTGGATAAAAGAAACTGAAAAAAATTCCAATTTGTATTTCATTCTATTCCCGAAACAATGAAAAGTTTGGACATTTAAAGAAAAAACTAGTCTGTCCAAATACTAAATTCTTGTCTCCGGACAAATTTGCCTAGCAACACAATGTATCATCAAAATTTTCTGTAATCCACAGCAATAGCAAGTGTTTTTATAACTTGATTATAACCTGCTAGCATGGCCTACTTTTCATGCTTTAAGCATGAAACTGCTTAAATCTCTGTCTTATTCATCCAAGACGCACTCTCATTGAGTGTGTTACCAACTGCCTACAAGACCACACTAAACTCTTATTCAACCAAACCAAATCAACTTTGGTGAAAGGGATAATAAATTGAAATTTCATGACTTGAAAATCCCATCAAGAGGGTCAGAAATTTTCATCCTCTTAGAATTTGGAGTATCAACCCAATAATCTGTAGATAATCCAACTGTTAACTCATCACATATAGAGATGAAGCATGCAGCATCCAGCACACCAATAGGGCTTTGAGGTACCAATGGTGCCAAGTTGTTGCCCAAATTAGTAGAAGCTTGGATCAAGGGCAAGTCTCTAATCAATTCAAGACACTTCAAAATTCTTTCCTGCAAAATGAAAACCTCATAAGTTCATAACTCGGCATAAATAATTTGTAAATGAAGATGATAGATATCAAACACCAATGATCATATTATTACCTTTCCTACACTGACAAAACATGTTAAGGCTTCATCAATCTCTTCTGCTTGCAGTTTTCTTGACACAGAAATTGCCACTGCTGCAGCAATTTCAGAAGGCTTGAATTCCAAGAAATTGATACCTACAAAGATTTTTCCCAACAATCACTGCATTGTTCCTCAAGTGCATGCAATAAAAACTAAACATACTAACAGAGTGGAGAGAATATATACATCTAATTATGTCAAGAATGAGCCCAACTGATCTCAGAATGGATGACTTTACTAGAAGTTGGTCACAGGTGATCTTCTTGATGAAGTAGTCTACGAAGGAAAACGGAGTTAAAGCTTGCATTTTCCATTTCAATGTGCTTAATACCAGTAGTTCCATTCTTTGAATGGTTTTAGCTTCAAATAGAAACTTAGGTTCTCCAACCTACCAATCCCAAACAAAAGTGATAAAATCAGAGAAAAATGTACATAACAAAAGTATATTTTACAATCTTTGTGTAAAATTCTTCTGTACCTGTATATCTATACAGGAAGGCACTTTAATCTCATCGATTTTAGCAGCAATTGACAGACATGCCACAGCTAACAATTGTGCACTCCAATTGCTGTCTCCCTGATCAGCAAAGAGAACTTAGAGTGTCAAAAAAGATCAGAAAACATAAACGCAAAATTACACTAGTATGATTATAGTATTTGATCTTACTGGTAATTCATACAGCGATAGGAACCGATCCAAGTAATTCACAGATAGACATAAGCTAGAGGGTCCAAAATCATAGTGTGCATGAGCCTGTTAACATTGGACAAAGTAAAGTTTAGTGAGAGTTACCAATCTGAATGGTTCACACATAAAAATAAGCTCCAGGGTTAACATAGTTATAAATCTAAAAGCAGATCACACAGCTTCAACTTGTAATGAGTCGAACATGATCAAAATCTCAATAGAATGAGAAGAACAGAGATGCAAATATAAGGAATTTTGAAATGAATTTGGCCTTGCAAAACCAGTGTAGGGATAAGTGGTACAGCTACTAATACCCACTTGGAATGTCATGGAACTTGTGAAAATAAAGAAAATTCCAATACAAGAGCAGATTGAAATCCAACAAGATAGCCATAAATTGCAAAGAAATTTATACTAGAATGCAAAATTTAATCTTTAGATGCTAAAACCCCATTAAATACACTTGAACCACCAAGGTAAACGATCCAAGTAAACCAAAAAAATTACAGGGGATTCAGTTTTATCTTTCATTGAATGAAAAGAAAAGCGGCTAGGTTTAAAGCAATTATTCTCCATGAATCAAAGAATCAAGAATCAAGAATCAAGAACCCCCATTTGGAGAAAATCAATGAACCAACCTTCCAAATCCAATCAAGAGCCTGGCTCCTAACACTCAAGTCCAAGTCCCCACCGAGCAGCCTCTCGAGGTAATCATCCCGGGGCAAATGTTCCCTCTCCTTCCCAATCAAACCCAAAACAATTTCATCACTCAGTACAGGAGAATCCAACACATGTTCCGATCCAAGATTGTCCTCAATCAGACATTGATTGTTAAAGTTAGGATTTTTGTGGTCCCAGGAAGGAGACTCATCTGCAACATTACATTCAAAATCATCAAAGCACATGTCATTGTTTTCCAGACACAGAAGGCTTGAGGTTGCAGGGTCAATGGTCTCTTCCATTGATAGACCTCAAAAATGGTATAAAAAAAAAACCAAGAAAAACTAGTGTTTCACTAGCTGGATTAAATGAAGAAAGGTTTATGCAGCATTTTGTTAAGAGCGAGAAATCGGTAGGAAAGAACAGTGCAGAGAGTTGAGGATTGAGAGTAGTGTAAAGTGGAGGATGTAAGAGGAGGGTGGGGAAGGGGACAACGTTTTTGTAGGAAACTGGGCATGTGGCTTAGGTTAAAGACTTAAAAGGGTATAGAAGAGTAATATTTGTGAAGCCGCCAGATTCTATTGGTCCATACGTGTAATTGTGGGTCTGATCTGGTCTGGTCAAGTAAAACAAAATAAATAAGTAAACAATATCAAAATCTTAAACCATTACCAAAATTGTTTCATTTTTCTACTTCCATAATACAAAATATCAAACAAGGTTTCTCTTTTGTGTAAAAAAACACAATTATTTTCTTTATTTATCTGGGTACTTCTTTTTGACTCAATAATTTGGCTAAACAAATTATGAGTATGTTGAAAATAAGTGATAAAACAAATTAATTTTAATATTCTTAAATGAAGTATTGACTTTATATTTTGAAAAATAAAATAACTAATTATTATTTTGTTCTTATATTATACATCTCTATACTTTATTGTTTTGACCCTACATGTAAAAATGATAAATTTTTATATCAAATTTAATGTGTTTGGTTTGCTATGTTCTTGTCTTTATAACTTTTGACCAGTGTAACATCACTGAAATATATATATATATA
>Ga0099823_1002094_pt1 | contig 17660 bp, 10 predicted proteins | sample CowpearedBW_FD_76831 | JGI IMG/M metagenome (GOLD analysis project Ga0099823, IMG submission 76831) | Root nodule microbial communities of legume samples collected from California, USA - Cow pea red BW | ecosystem: Host-associated > Plants > Roots > Nodule | place: USA: California | collected...
ATATATATATATATATATATATATATATATATATATATATATATATATTTTGTTTGTATTTAGTTTTGTTCTTGTACAATTTTTTAGTTTTAATTTCACTAACATATAACCTATTGTAGGTTATTTTTACTAATGTTATATGAAATTGTATTCTTTCATAATAAATTAGTTATTATTTTGTTTGACGTCAGTTTAATGCAATATTTAGTGAAATTTTAAATTATCATATGTTTTTTATGTCAGTTAATTAATTGACCTAAAATTTGATGTTATAAAAATATTATAACGTTCATTTATTATAATCATTAGAATTACTTTGATTAAATTTGTTAAATACTATTTTAACCTTCTTTAAATTAATTTTAAAAAATATTACCTATAACAATATATAAAAAAGATACCATCTTTTATATTTACATTTCGATATTCCCATTTTACTCTTAATTATATAAAGAGAATATCCTTTTTTGTGTTCACATTTCAATATTTCCATTTTGTCTTTAATTATTATTTTAAAAATTAATTATTATTTTAAAATCTCTTTTGTCTTTAATTAAAAAAAATTTGTATACATATTTTATTTTTTAAATTTTATATTTAAAAATTATTTTAATAATTAATTATATATTTATTATTTATTTTAACTCAAATTTTTATAAAAATTAAGAAAATGCTAACGGTATTTAACAATTAGGATGGTTGTAACTGCTTAAGTTCACGAATTTAAAATATTTAGTGACGGTTGTAACTACGGTAAAATCATAAAATTTTTAAAATGAAAATTGAAAAGTCTAAAATCTACTTATCAAAATCTGTCTTTGCCTTCCACGACAGAATTCAGCACAAAATATTATACACCTTCAATTTAAGCTTTTCCATTGTTATTTGAAAATAACTTTTAAGTGAGTTCATAGGTAGGTATAAGCTAATTCTAAATGGGAGAGAGGAAATTAACATTATCCATATGCCACTACATATTAAAAAAAAGGAAGCACATGTCACAAAAATTATAAAGATTTCACATTATTGTTGTCAAATGCAATTTTCCTTTTTAATTCTTCTTTTCATGCACAAAAATCAAACTATGCTCCTGCCGGTTCAACATTTTAATCTTAACAATAACATTCTGTGTTTTAATAATTAAAGTGAATAATTTCTTAAGTGATTTTTATCAAACAATTTCTTACGTTTCTTTTATGAAAAAAAATGAACTTCTCTCATCTTTATTCATTTAATTGTACTGACAAATTATTCAAGCATCTATATCGGTGGATGGAACTTTAAGCAATCTAAGGTCTGAAAAAAGTTGAGTTCAGATTCTCTACTGATTTTTTCGGTAGTGTCCTCTGCTGAGCATTAAAAATACATTATACTGATATTTTAAATATCTTTTTAATATATTTTAAAATGTCAAAATGAGTGGTAATAAGTATATTATGAAGGCACAGTAAAGGAACAACACAAAAAAACCAGCAGAGAATCCAAATTCAAAAAAGTTCGGTTAATACGATGATAATTAATTTACAGGGTACCAGCTTTGGTAATAAAGTTTTGCAATCAATGAACCAATACTTTCTTTATTAAAGTTGTTAAATATTTTTTTATCATCTAAGTTCAAGAACTCTACTCTAATTTCCTTAACTCCTAGTCTTCCAAGACTTCAAAGAATGGCCCAACTCTTTTGAGAACCACAGATAAGGTATTCATGTATACTTAAAGCATTTTTCATTTACCCCTTTATCAAAATGAGTTGCAAAAGTTTACACTACATGGGAAATGTAAACTATTATCAAAATAATCACAACAACTTAAACAACAACAGCATAAGATAAAAAACATTTTAAAAGAGCATAAAGTATAAATCATAGTTTTGTTAAAACATCAAAAGTAAAATACAAGCTTCAAAGTATTTCTAAGGTTGTTAGCAATACAACCAATGTTGCAATTGATGAAGAATGATTGTCACTAGAAATTTGTTGTTGTTGCAATAATAAAAGTAAAAGAATAATTGATTATTTCTACAAATATATTGAAGTTTTATATGGGATATAACAAAAAAAAATATACTATAACATCAAAAAGTTCAATAGGTACTGACATTGATGAACTTTGTAGGAGTTGAACAAGTAGTGTAGTACTACAAGAAAATTTTTCATTAACAACCAATTTTAATAACAAAAAATTATTAGTCACTATTGTGTTTAGATACCAATTTATAAAATAAAATATTATTGATTACTAAAATAATCATTATTATGAAAAAAAAATCATAATTGATCACTAAATTTAGTATTTCTAGTAGTGCAAAGTCTCTCATACGTCCATGAGACTTATTGAAATATGATGACTAATATCAAATTAACTCTTCATTTTTGTAGTAGTTTCCTACTTTTTCCTTCTCATTATTCAAGTATGACATAGATGAATACTCACTTGATAATTAACCGTTTACGAAGAGCCTTCATGATAAGACATTTTAGAAAAATGCAATTGTGACTTTTCATCTCACACAATCTTGTGTATCGTGTACATACTTAGTCTATGTCCTTCATTAATATTGGGTTTAACATATAGGTTATCAAATCACTAATTAATGTTTAGTCTCACACATAAGATGTATATATCTCGGTGTGAAGGGTGTTTTGGAAGTTTCACATCGATTAGAGATAAGGTCAATTTGTAATATATAAATGAGAGCAAATATCACCTTTTCAAGCCAATTTTGTAGGATTGAGTTAAGCTTAAAATTCACTTCTTAACACTTGTTATTAACACACAACATTGATAACCAAAGAAACCTCTTACAAGTGTAACCACACCGTTAATAAGTTTGTAGAGATAACCAAAAGTTGTTAGTCAGTATAGTAGGGAATAATTATAATATTTTATTCGGTGACTATTTTTTTAACCAATAATTTTTATTTTGTAGTTTAGTATCTAAATTGGTTACTATAATGACTAACATTTTTTTGTTACTAAAATTAGTTGTTAATAAAATATTTTATTGTAGTATAATTTGTTATTTTTCTTTGAGCATTTTGGTATCAGTAACTTCTCCTTTTATGCAAGGAGTAGGAAATCGTAAGAAGAATGACACAAGCATTATAAAGGACTTGCGGAAAAAAATACTTTTGCTTTTTTTTTTAATGATTTTTCTGTCAGGGTTGAATTAATTTATCGGGACTGAATTGATTTCATGCATAGGTTTTAAAAATTTCTAAAGGTGATAAAACCATATGTAAGTGATGAAAAGACGAATACACCAATACCAAAACATAACTTAAAAAGAAAAACTAATAAAAAACCTAATATTAAAGAGCCTCCCAATTTTAAAACTGAAAGTGTTAAATTCAAAAACTTATTTGAATCTTTCTCCTTTAGGTTGAAATATTTCTTATTGGTTCAAATGATTAATAACACTCTGTTATTATGTAATTTTTTATTCTTTAGTTTTTTTTAATCAATTGATTAATTGATTAAAGTGGTTGAGCAACTACCTTGAGAAACTTACTTGCTTGAGTTGCATTGAAAAAAGGAGACAATATATTTCTTTTCCTGCTCCTAACTGGCACAAAAAGTTGGTCCTACATAATGTCCTATATATTTTTTGGTCCCCTAGTGCCCCCAAAAATCATAGTTTTTTTTTTATATTTGTCATAAAATAATATAGCCTTTGTACTTCCCTCATAGGTTTTTTTCCTTTTTCAGGGTCCAATGTTTTTTTTATTTTTATAAATTAAGTATTGCATTAGGAATTCTCAATGAATAAATAAGTTTGCAGAATGAAACTTCTTCCTTTTCAATAAGCACCAACTTGAGATGCTATAAAAAACTGATCCGACTTTTTTTCCCTCATTTCATGACCAGTAATAATAGCACTAATTTTCCTCAAGATAAAAGTATACTAATATTAAACCAGTATGATGTGACCTCCAAAATGAAAAAAAAAAAAAAGAAGGTCCACTACATCAGCTCTTTTTCTCTCATATAAGAAAGTCGTTGCGTTGCATTGTGATGCTAATTGCATGAAAAGTTTAAATGTACGCAGAGAAACTGGCAAAAGGCAGTCATATATATTTTATAATATTTATGTATTATAGGTTTAATAAACGTATACTTTTCTTCTTTTCTTCTTCTTTTTTTTTCAATAATTTTGATGGTTGTTTATTGGAAGTGTGAACCGGCATCATAAGATTTGACATGCCTGCAATTGAGGGACTAGAAAGCAAGAAATAAGATTTGATTGATGCAATTGTTGTGAAGAGAGAGTGGTCTCCAAAGTAAGATATGAAACAGAGGAGTGGTATAATTGTGTGACATAGTGATGCATGTTTTGTTTTTCCATCTCAGCCCAACTGTTGGACATGTCATAGATAGTGCCCCATTTGGATTCTCCGACATAATCACCATGCAGTGTGTTCCTAAATTAGCGTAGACAGCACACAAACCCATACAAGAGAATTAGGTAAACTGTGATTAGTCATTGGGTCAAAGAAAGAGACCCCTAACTTTCTTGCATCACTCTGAAATAATATACTCACACAAACCCAACATAATCTTCTATCTGTCTAATTAGATGTGATTGAATCCACAATTTACGTCTTCCAGCCACGTGTCCATGCTTCACTTCTCCAACTTTCGACCAAATCCTACATAGTATGTGAAAACTTTCAAACACATCTCAGAAACTTCACAAAAAGAATACATAATCAGCCGTAGTTTTTGCTAACAAAGTAAGAAACCTCGTGTTTTTTTTTTTTTTTTCTTTTTTGTGTTTATGTATCTGGATAGTGGAATTTAACTTTTAGTTGTAACAGTCTCTGTGTTCTTTCAATCCTATTATTATCCTCAATTTGTAATGGAAACTGTTGTTGTTCATTTAAATTATGTTATGACTCTTCCATGAAATCACGTGAAGTTTTAAAACAACGATTTTTATAAAGAAGTCCTCATGGGATTTGAAGAGCTAAGAAAGACAGGCTTTGGCATTTGTGTACACAGTTTATGGAATTTAGGTTTGAATTTTATATTCCTCTTTCATATCTATTTCACTGTAGTGTACAGTACTTGTTCAATTGTCATAATGAAGAAGTTTGTTCTATATGAAAATTGATAAAATTATAAAAAATTGTCAAGAAATCAACTTTAAACTTAATTTCATCTTACAAAATTTGTAACTATGTATGTGTTCTAAATTGATCTTATTTCTAGTTGATATGAATACTCTCTCACGTAAAAAAATATACATTTCATTGGAATAGACTTTAGTCTTTGACTTTGATATCATTTTACACTACAAAAAATATGATAAATTAGGTTCCATGAAAAAGAGACGACTAGATATCTAGATATCTGACACTATAAGAGACGGTTCACCTAACCCTAACAATAAGGTAAAAGAGTTATATATTTGAAAGTGGGTTAAGTCCACTTTAATGTCAAATTAACAATTTTTAAAACAAAATAAAAGTTAGATCATTGTTTAATCAAATTTAAAAACTGGGGGAGGACTAAATAATATGATCATAATGTGAGTTTAATCGACACAAAAATGAATACAAAAAACTAAATAAAAAATTTAAAAATTATTAATTGGTGTCCTGTGATGCACAAACCGATGCTCGCGTTTTACAAAAATTAATTCTTGTTAGGAATCCAAGTGTGAGTCTAAGTCCCACATTGGCTAGAAATGAGAAAGTAGAGCACTATATACGGATAAAGACCCATAAACTCATCACCTTAAGGTTTTGGGTTGAGAGTGGTATCAATACCTTATGTGGTTGAGCTTAAGTCTCATTGGTGTTTGTTCTCCCTAGTGAAATGCCCTCTATAAACCTAACAATTGGTATCAGAGCTCCGATTTAGTTGACCACAATGGAGATTGTATTAGATAATGAGTTATTAGCATTGTTGTTGCTTAGCTCATTACCAGACAAGTCAAGAGGGATGTCATTAAAGATTGTTGGTTCCTCAAGCGAGAGAAGTCAAGGGATAGATGAAATAATTACAATAAAAGAGATGATAAAGATGAAACCACTACTGCAGTTGTGTTTGATAGTGAAGTTGTCATTGTTTATGAAGATGACTTTATTAATCTCACCAACCAGGAGGAATGGGTTTTTGATTTTGCTGCCTCATTTCATGTTACACCACATTGTGATTACTTCACATCCTATGTTGTTGGTGTTGTGAGTTGTTTCCTTGCTAATCCTGGAAAAGAGCATTGACAAGTTGTGAAATGGATACTTAGGTATCTCAAAGGTACTTATAGAGTTTGTTTATGCTTTGGAATTGGTAAGCCTATGTTGAATGGTTACACAGATGCATACATGGTTGGTGATGTGGATTCTAGAAAATATATCTCTGGCTATATGATGACTTTTTCAAGGGGAGTAGTGTCATGGCAATCCAGATTACAAAAATGTGTTGCTCTATCTTCTACAGAGACAAAATATATTGTTGTTACAAAAGCTGTTAAAGAGCTCTTGTGGATGCATAAATTCCTACAAGATTTAGGATTATCACAAGAAAAATATGTTTTATATTGTGATAGTCAAAGTGCAATCCATCTTAGCAAGAACTCAACTTTTTATTCAAGGTCAAAGCATATTGAAGTCCGATATCATTGGATACAAGATGCATTAGAGACGAAGCAATTGTCATTAGAGAAAATCCATATTGATGAGAATGGGTCAGATATGATGACAAAGATCTTACCTGAAGGAAAATATGCTGTATGCAAGGAGAAAGCAAGTTTGGTTGATTATGGCCCAAATTAATGTTTGAGGGGGGAGATTTGTCAGTGGGTCACCAATTTATTAGGTCCACACTTATTTAATTACGAAAAATAAAAGGAGGTATTTTTTTTATGGGTTCCCGACCCATTATGCAATTTAAATATGCAACCCTTGCATCAGGTTTGAAATGAGAGTAAAATAGAGTGAGACAGAGAGAAAGAAGTTGTGAGTGTCTTTGGTGAGAAAAGAAGAAGCCATCAGAGAGGGTGAAGAAGAAGAAAAGAGCAACCAATTTATCCTATGGAAGTCTGTGCAGAGAAGTTACCTAGGAGAAAAGGTTTTATTCCTCTTCTCATATATTGGGATTCACTCTATTGTTTATTTAAAGTACCCATTGGGGTTTGTTATCCACCTTGTTGGTGAAGAGAATAATGCTCTATTGATCCTTGGAATCTCCAAGAGAACTTGTGGTGTACCCATTAATTTTTATTAGTGGAAGTTTTTACTAAATAAGGTCTCGTAGGTTTTTCCTCCATATTGAGGTTTTCCCACGTTAAAAGTTTTGGTATTTGTTGGTTCCTCCCTTTTCTATTTTATGCATTTTATTATTTTGCATATTATTTATTATTTAGGGAAGATTTGATCTAGGTGTTGCTTCCGCGCTTGGTTATCTTTCCAAAATTAGAAAAGGAGTACTCGTAGTTGGGAATGCTTCCACTAGAAGGGGAGTGTACCAATGTGGTTGAAGGCTCACCCTTGATTGGGAGATTGTTAGGAATCCAAGTGTGAGTCTAAGTCCTACATTGGCTAGAAATGAGAAAGTAGAGCACTGTATAAGGATAAGGACCCATAAACCCATTGCCTTAAGGTTTTGGGTTAAGAGTGGTGTCAATACCTTATGTGGTTGGGCTCAAGTCTCATTGGTGTTTGTTCTTCCCAGTGAAATCCCCTCTATAAACCTAATAATTATGCATTAAAATTAATTATGTGTGTTAGTGTAACGAAACGCTACCGAATAATAAATTTAGGAATTATTAATAAGTGGTGTGTGATGCACAAACCATCGCTTTCATTGTATAAAAATAAAAAAATTAGTTTAGGGGGTAAAAACAAGTAAAAGAGTAAAGTTTCCTCCTTTATTTTCACTTTGTCTCTTTGTTTTCACAATCTAAATTTGCTCTCCATTTTATTGTCAAACTTGGCCCTTGCTATTAGTTTTGAAATGGTTGAAATGCCAAAAAGGGGGGATTGAATTGACTAGTTAAAAAAATCAGGCTATCTTTAAAAGCTAAAAATCCTCTTTTATTAAATCAATTGGATCACCAAGTTAGGATGAAAAAACTACTGGACAATATACTTTCAGTCGGTCAAAAATAGAGTTAATTGATTGATTTTACTAAACAGATTCTGTACTGGTATAATCAAGCGATTGAAACAGAAAAATAGTTGACTGAAATTCTGGGAAAAATGCAGATTTGAGATTTTAAGCAGAAACAATGCACAAAAACAATCAATATAAGTTCTAATGCTGGGAAAAATAGTTGACTGAAATTCTGGGAAAAATGCAAATATGCTCAATGCTGCAGATGCCATCAAAACACTCAAGAATATGAAAGAGATGATTAAAACTCAAGTTCTTTAAACTTTAAATGATTATGCAAGATAGAAGGGTTAGTGAAAAGATTGGATCACAAGATTTTTATGCTGGTTCATTCAAACCTGAGCTACATCTAGTTTGTCAAGGCAACCCGAGCCTGACTTTGCACTTTTTCAAAAGATTTACAAAGTTTCCACTCTTACACTTTCAAAATAAGCAAAAATCACACACAAGACTCTTGAATCACACAAGAATCACACCAGCACAACAAGAACTCTCTTGTAGACCTAGAAAACTACCAGGCACACACACAAAGCTTGAGAAAGATCAAACCTCAGTGGTAGCACAACCCTGCCTACCACAAACCACCTTCTCCAAGCTTCAACCACAAGCCAAAAGCTCCAAGAATTGATCCAAGATCAATCTTCAATAGTTGTAGTCTGAATGATCACGAAAGAGAGAGATTTCCCAAGTTTCCAAAATAGTTTCGTGCTAAAAAAGGATCAAGTTAGCTCTTTTTCGAAAATCACAACTCTTATAGTCAAATTGTTACGAAATTCAATAGGTTGATTTCCAAATCAATCAGTTGATTTCACTTGACTTAAGTGAAATCAGTCGATTATAAAATAAATCAATTGATTGAATAAGTCACAGTTTAAGACTACTACAACCAACCTTTTAACCTGTTGAAAACTATTCAACAGATTAAAAGAGACATTTTAACCTGTTGAAAAACCATTTAACAGATTAAAAAATACAACAAAGACCAAATACATCAAATTAATGCTACAAGGTTTGAAATGTGAATTACAAACATCAAATACTCTTTCTTAATGATTTATCCATGTGGAGAGCACACGGTCCAGACTTGATCAACATGAATACCATCAAATATCCTTATCTTCATCAATGTAGGCTTGATTCCAATGGTAATGACTTCTAAGTAGTTCAAAAAGCTTCATCAAATCTTCATGAGACACACCACCTTGGCTTCACATGTCAACACTTACATCCTCCATTTTTCAAACTCGCCCTCCATTTTGAACTCGTGCTTTCATCCTCCCTTCTTAGTATTCATGCTTTCATCTTCCATTTTGTGAACTTTGGCTTTTGTCCTCCATGCTGCTTTCATTTTGCAAAGTCATACTTCCATCCTCTATGCCTATTGTTGTTGCTGAGGTCTAAGGTCACCATAGCACAAATAAGGTAAACATTTCTACTATAACAAGTTGTCTATTGGTCGAAGTCTTTAGCGTTTGAGAAACCTAGTGTATATTGAAGGTTTTGCATTTGGGCTGGAGTTGGTCATTCGATGGATGCAAAGAAGGAGTTGGTGGTGTTTTTAGTAAAAGGGTCCTTAGTGGAGGTGAAAGCCATTGTGTCGACATCCTAAGGTGAGTTTTGTTTTAAACCATTTTAGATTGTAAAGTGTTAATGTTTTAGAGGTTTGTGTGAGAGTTATTATCGATAAAAGGGGTATGTGTTATAGTTATTGACCAATGTGAGTGGAAGCAAAGTGATGAAATGTAGTTGTCAAGAATACAAATGTGGTTTCACAACTTGGAACACCTTTTTTGTGTATATTCAATAATTCCTCATTCATATTTTACTTCACTTGCCCTACACATGACGAGTTAAGAACATTTGTGATAATGATAATGATTTTTAGAGTGTAACCCATGCTAGTAGAAATATTATTTTAAAAATAAAATGTGTGCAATAGCTAAATTGACGCACTTGATTGTAGTTGCATTCTAAATTATATATGTAGTGAGGGCTTGGTGAAGGTATAGCCCACAAAATTAACAACAATTTTTAAAAAAACTAAAATTTGAGAAAGGGCTTAACCTACACACTAACAAATTTTATTTAAAGAATGAAACTTTAGCAAGGTCTTAACCCATGCAAGTAAGAAGATTTTGTTAAAAAAAAATGTGAGCGATGGTTAGGCTCTCACCTCTACAAATATTTTTTAAAGATGAAAATTTAGATGTTGGGGAATGAAGAGTGGGTTTGACATTGTTTTGGGAGACGACTCTAACAACCCTCGTTTCACTGAATTAGTCACCTTGGTATAAGGGTGGGTGCGTTGCAAAAGCGTGGTGTTTTCACCTTTTGTAAGAGTTTCATAGGGACACTTTTTAGTATTTTTCTTGTAGTGTTAAGAAGTGAAATTCAAGTCTAATTCAACTCTATAAAATTGACTTGTAAGGTGAGATTTGCAATAATATAACTTTAACTAGACCCTATGTGTAATCGATGTGAGACATCTAACATATTTTCTCTAACTTAAGATGGAAACTAGACCTAATAAGAATAATATTGTTAATTTATCGATAGAAATTAATCATTTATTAGTTTAAAAGTAATTGTTATAGTAGTAAACAAGAATATTATATTTGTTATTCGATACCTGGAAAAAAGTTATTATATTTATTATTTTAGTCATTAGCTTTTAATTACTAAAATCTTTGTAGTGATTTTTTTAACCAAAAATTGTGGATTTCACCCCATGAAAATAATTTTGGATAGTTCTTAAATCCATTTCCATGATAAAATAGTTATAATCACTCTTTTTCTTTTATTAACGCATCAAACATATTTTAATATAAACCATGAATAGTGACAAAATCCTTTAATTAATAAAATAAACAATATCTCAATGTAAATTTCACCATATCATTATTTAGTTCAATATATTACAATCTTTATATAGTTTAAAAATTGAAATCATTTTAATCTATTTCAACATATCAAAATCTCTATATAGTTTACAAATTGAGAGGAAAAGTAGTTCTAATTCATATAGAAACTTACATAATTTTTTATAGATAAATATTTTATTATTATTAAAGGTATCAATGACATCTTAAAGCATTTATAACAAAGATCCCCAAAATTAATGTTGCATTCCAAACTTCTACCATCCTACTTTTAACATGAAAATTCATTTATGAACTTTTCAATCCATGCCCAAGAAAGATTAGTGATTGAATGCTAAAACAGACATAAAAACACATTAGTATAATCCTAAAAGAGTTTTCATGGGAATAGCATCAAAATTTAGGAGATAGGGCAAGAAAAAAAAAATGATGAGAATAGAGAGAAAATATGATTATAGTAAAAAGAAGAAAATGATAGGGAATTAGTATGGAGCCCACGCGTGCGGATTATCGCCGACCTGTTTTTGAGAGACACCCTTGTGGTGGTTACTTTGTAACGACAACCATATCTCGGAGCTTATTGTTTCAAACTCTTTGCATGGCACCGAAAGTGAAAAGATGGAGCATTACGTGGATCCTTTACCAGACACACAAAAATCCACTGTCTTACCTCACACACTCTATCGTTAACCCACTTCAAATCTTCTTCTCAAACAAATACAAAATAAACTCTTTTCTTCCTCTTGCTTCACTAATCTATTCTTCATGCTTTTCTTTGACTTTGACCACTTCAAAATACCTTTTAAATATTTTTCTCATTTTCAACAGACATGCTTGCAGGATTGATTTTTATAATGTGAAGATGACCTTCTGATTATTTTCCACATAAGTTTACAGATTTGGGTCTTTCTTCTTTGTCTTCTTGAAAGTTGTTTTTGATAGAAACAGCTGCCATGCGACTATGTTTTTAATCAGTTTAATGATAAGTATGTGATCAATCACGAGAAATAATTAAATAAATTAGTATCCATATTGTAGTAATTAATCATCTACAATCAGGAGAAATAAAGTTATTTTGTTGATCAGATTAAAGTAATTAATCATGTAATTGCTTGCATGTGTTAACCGACCTTTCGCATTATTATTATTATTTTTTCGTATCTGCCATTCTTCTTGGAAGGTGTATCATTTATAGATAGGGAAGATGATTGCATAATGTTTTTCAATATTTGAATAATCTGGACCGTAAGTAAAGTTATCGTGAGACAAGAGTGAATTCTGTAAAACACTCGCATATGATGTTTTAGGGTTTTAGAGATTGTGAGAGATGATAAGATAATTTTGAAGACCAAACTCCTCTAAAGGGAGTTATAAAGCAAATAATGTTAACCTTTCATGAAAAAAGAAAGAAAGAAAAAAACTGCTAATGATATTTAAGAATACAAAACAAATTATCAATAAGTGTGATATTAATTAATCGTTAATTCGTTCTCATTAACTATTAACCTTTGTTTTTATCAATCCCAACTTGGAATAATTGGTCTCAAAAACTGTGCAGATTATTGAGAAAGAAGATTTTATAAATGCAAGTTAAAATAAATACGTGAAAGCTCAAAGTTAAAATATTAAGCATGCCAATTAGATTTAATATTGTAAACTTGCTCGGTGTGGACAATCGGTCTCACACTAAGTTAAAATTTCTATCTGAAATCTAGTTCATAATATGATTTTGGATTAAATTAAATAAAGAATGTAAGTGTGGTAAGATCCAACTTTAGTGTTCAGTAGCGATAGCTTCAAGAAGAATAAGGTTGAAACAAGGAGAACAAATAAACTTGTTTTCAAGAGTATTGTCTAAATTATAATTTCCGTTTTGATGAAAAATCTCGTATTGATCAGATATGAGTATAAATAATATCTAATTTTTTCAATTAAATATGAGGATGAAGATAAATATGTGCATACACGTTCTCATTCTCATACCTTCTTATTTAAGTTATTAAAGTACTCAGTTTAGTAGATAACTTAAAGAATATATATATATATATTCTCCTACATGATAGTTTTATAATCCTTATTTTTCTTTTGTTACACACTTTTTTCTCACTCTTTTAATTAGAATTTAGAGAAAGGAAGTAAAGATACATTTAAAATATTTTTAAATTTGGATACTTGTATTTTTTTTATATAGTATTTTACAATTATTTTTTTAATTTCATCAACTTTATTTCATTAACGTTTGTAAATTTAATAAATATTTTGATTCTCAAAAAATTATATTTGGTATTCTAATTTAAAATGTATACAATTATAATATATTTCTAAATATTTGATGTTAAAAAAAAAATCCCTTTGATATTGACTATTTTATAATATCATATTTCCTTTGTCAGAATTTTTTATTTTATTTTATATAAAAAATAACTAACTGATATTGAAATAGTAAGAAAATGGGTACAAGCATGAGTATGGGTTTATACCTATCACCCGATAGGGACTGGGATGTGATAAAAACTTTATACCAATTGGATATGAGCATGAGAATGAAGATGAATTTTTTATTTGGGGATGAATATGAGATAATGAAACTCATTCTTGCCCTACCTGTGTTCATCCCTAAGTTGAAGTTTTAAGTTGTTTTTAATAGATAAATTATAATTTTGTTTTATAAATTTTATTGTCTTTAATTTATTTTCCCAAGATTCATTCTACCCGAGATTGATTCTACTTTTCGTGTTTTCTCTACTATAATTCTGTAAATCGCAATAAAGATTAGGATTTGATATAATTAGATTGTGCTTTCTAGTAAGTTTTTTTTTTTTTTTGCTCTTAGATTTCAAAATTCTCTTCCTTTGTGTGGGTTGTGTGTGATGAGAAAAAACACAAAATATTCAAGTTTAAATTATTAGTAATGATGTATTTTGTTGAATAATTTCTTGTGAAGGTATTCTTAGCTTAGTTTTGAAATCTTATTTTGATGAACTAGAATAGAGGTTAGGAGAGTTAATGTATTTACTTTACGCACTAGTGCAACAAAGGATTTTGGCACCGGTTGTTTTCGATATTGTAGTTTGGTTCCACAATCGAAACATATCTAAACAAAGTAAAAAAGATGGGACTTTTAGTTCGATTTGGATATGAAGCCTATACTTCTATAATAAACTTCAAATATCATCAAAACCGAAGCATAAAACAGTTAAAATAAAATATTTCAAATAAAAAAACGGAATAGGTTTCAGTTTTGAGACTCAATCAAAGCCTATTCCCTTACAATTTCAAAAATAATTCAAATTTAATTAAAACCTTGAGAGGAGAATAAGCTTCAATTTTAATAGTAACCGAAGCCTATTCAACTAACGTCTTTGATTCTAGAACTCAACTAAAACCTATTCTAGAAATTCTCTTTTAATTTTTTTTTTTTGTTTTTCATTCTACCTACATAGCGAACTTGGACAAAAACAACCAAACACAAATCATATACAACAATATATAGATAACAACTTTAAATCAAAGCACTTTAAAGAATGTACAAAGTATATGTTACAAATAATTATTACACATTATTGTACGTATTTATTATATATCTAACACAAACTTCCCTTACATACTGATTAAATTATCATGCACTAGTGAGAAATTATCGAATCTTTACACAAAAAGATAATAATTTCAATTAATACATAAAAAGACATAGTTACAAAGTATTTGAATCAATTAAATTGATACCGTTTGTCAATCACTTGTAATACAAGTATGAATAATGGTTGTTATCGATTGCATAACAAAGTAACTGCTCTCATATGAGCCGATTTCTTTATTACACTATAATATATCAACAAAATTATAAATAATTGACAAAGAAAAGGATTGAAGGAACAGCCAGACCGAGAAAATTGAACATCACAATTATTGTCCACTAATGGACCAACAAACAATAAATGGGAAGTAAGTTCAAGTGAGACAAGCACATTCCGAAAATCAATGTTTAGGTCACCAATATTAGTAATAGAAAGAGTATTTCCATCGGTAATTTGTATTTTCTGAGTACCATTATGCAAATTTTGAGAGGAACCAATCATGTGATTAGATGAACCAGAATCAAGGAACCATGGGTGAGAAACACAAGAGGAATTACACTGAACAACCAAGGATGAAACAGTAGAAAGTACCATTTGTTGGAACATTTCAGACTAAAGACCACCAATATCAAATAAACATTGGGTAAGAGGACAAGTGGTTGCATTAGTAGTGGCATGAAATGCTTGTACAAGACATTATGTTAGTCGTGGAGGACGTGTGGGACAATTAGCAATGATATGACCCTATTGCTTATAATAATTGAAAAACTTCTTATGACAATTACAGTAATATGACCAAATTGTTTATAAGGAAAGTACTGGACTTGTCCTATATCACGACCTTTACTTTTATTGTGGGCAACATATGCAACAATAGCAGGTTTGGAAAGAGCAACATCATGAGTCATGGATCCTTGGGTAAGTAAGTGTTGTTCTTTCCTAAGAAGTTCACTAACACATGTATCCAAAGATGGAACTGGATTCCTATTCAACAAAGCACTTCTAACAACCTCAAACTCGGAATGAAGTTTCATGAGAAACTGATCGTGCTTGCTAGTGTCGTATATTTCTTGAATAATCGAGAGTGAAGTTTGATTAACAACAACATATAAAATGGCAGAGTGTTTTGTCCATAAATTTAGAAAACTAGAGTAATACTCTTGAATAGACAAATTACCTTGGTTGTAATTGGCTATCTCACATTCGAACTGAAAATGCTTGGCTGAATTTTCTTGGATGTAAATTGTTCCAAATAATCCAACATTTGTTGAGAGATTGTAAAATAGCATAAATTATTGATCATTTGGGGATCAATAGTGTTAAGGATCCAAGGAATAATTTGAGCATTTTTTACCTTCAATGTAGCGAAGGCAGCTTCCTCCTTGGGGGGCTATGTTTTTCCATCCAAGTGACCTCATAATCCTTTTCCTTTGACATACATCTTGAATTGAAATTCCCAAGCACAATAATTATTGCCATTGAAGCGAACACAAGAATTGTCTTTCTCTAGAATAGTAGTGACCGTCAAAGAACGAGCAACAACGTTGTTGGAGTGTAAAGCAAGAAGTTTGAAACCATGAACAGAACCGCAATAAAGAACCACAACAAAAAGTAGTGCACGAAACCACGAACAAAACAACAAACAGAAACCACGAACTAGGACTAGAAACCAGGATCATGAACAAGAACGATAAGTGAGACCACAGATGCCACGAAACTAGGAACAATAACTACGAAAATAGGAAAGTCTCAAGAAATAAAAAATGATTGTGTTTTAGGTTGATAACATGTCATAAAAAATAGTGTGATGCCTTTCACTATTGTTATTCCCGCTATAAATTGAGCTAGGAATATTTACAATAATTATTACTCATAATTACAAAATGTCCTATAATCTAAATTATAGAGAACAAATCAATCTATGATTTCTTAGCTTATTCTTAGGAAATCATATCAAAATATACTCATAATTACAAAATATCTTGTAATATAAAATTAGGGAGATGATAAGTGTCTAGTTTTAGTAAAATTGCATATCATTTAGACACATATCTTGCATGATTTTGATATAAACCTTAGTAAAACAACCCCATTTTCCTTTAATTACAGAAAAAGAGAAGTTATAAAAAGTAGAAATTGATATGTTTGTGCTCTTTTTGCAGGTAAAATGAAAGAAATTGAGAAGATTGTGCTTAGCTCTAAAATTGGCATTAAGCCACGCAAGTTTATTTGCTGCCCATTATGAAGTGGCTCCTTAGAGAAAACCATGGAAGGAAGGAAGTGACTCCTTTCGCTTATTGTAAACATCATTATAAGCAGCTGACTTCTTTCTAGTTGGGATTGGACGTAACTTCTCTAACTCTTGGTACTACACTTGATTCAATATATATTATGTTCTTGTTTTATGTGTTGGTTATTTAATTTTCTTTTATTGCTTGACTTGGTCATTCATCATACTTTATCAACATTAAATACAGTGGGAATTGGTTTATTGTTTAGATGCAATCAAACATCCTAATGCTTGGTATGTCCCAAGGATGGAGCTCCACCTTTTTGGGAATCACCATGCGTCTGACCCTCTTAAGTTTTAATACTACAGGAAAGGGGTTACAAATACATTTAAGGGTACTTCCAAGAACACTAAGATAAAGAATATAACTTTTAGAGAATCAAGGGTAGTGCATTTGAGTGAAAAAAGTCAAGTTCAATCCTAACACCTTAATCAACATCACTTATCTTTATCTTTATTTAAACTTATATTTAAAACTATCAAACCTTTATCATTGTTTTGTCACAAACTTAAATAGATTATAGATAACTATTTTATCAAACCAAATCCATGTGGGGTGCTACAATCGAACAAGTGCACTTGCTAGATATTTTACACCCTTAACTAGGATTCAATAGGAAAACACATCAATCTATGATTGCGTAGCTTATTTCTAAGAAATCATATGAAAATATTTAAAAAGACAAATTAATTCCCGATTGACAAATATATGGTTGGATGTATATTAATATGCAATTTTTTGACATGTATAATTATATATATATATATATATATATATATATATATATATATATA
>Ga0099823_1002102_pt1 | contig 17638 bp, 9 predicted proteins | sample CowpearedBW_FD_76831 | JGI IMG/M metagenome (GOLD analysis project Ga0099823, IMG submission 76831) | Root nodule microbial communities of legume samples collected from California, USA - Cow pea red BW | ecosystem: Host-associated > Plants > Roots > Nodule | place: USA: California | collected...
GGAACCTTCACATCTAGATAGCTTGCTATCTTAATGTCCAGTGGGGATTTCACTTAGCTTTCTTAATCAACTCACACCATATTCAATAATCTTAAAAAGAAACAAGATAATCCTTCATCATTTCCTTTTGCTGCCAAACAACCAAATAAAATCTTAGTTTCTACCACACAAACTCAGGTTTTGATACCACTGTTGGATATTTTGAGAGAGGATTAGAGGGAAAATTTAACACCAATAAACATGAGCCCAACCCACACATAAGGGATCGACACCACTCTCAACCCAAAACCATAAACCGATGTATTTATGAGTCTTTATCCTTATATAGTAGTGCTCTTTTTCATTTCTAGCCAATATGGGATTTAGATACACTTTTAGATTTCCAACATATATGGCTCTGAATGGAACTATTATCTTTTCACTTCTTTCCTGTGTAAGAAATTGAAGTGATATATGAGTATAGAAGGAGGAATTATATCATATATGGAACCAGTTGTTTCTGTGTGTAAACCATGATAGATTGAAGATCTCCTAGCAGTAAAGAACTATATCGTTAACTGGATTTCGTAATTCAGTGGGATTTTGAACCGGAATTCAAAATCTCATACTTCATACACCCCATATCACACGTATGATAATTAATTAATTATTTATTTAATATATATTTTGTATGGGTAAAATGGAATGCAACAAAAGTTGAGGGTGCAGGAAGAGAAAAATGGGGTGCAGGATGAAACCTCCTTAGTTAAAAGACTACCCTGGAAACCTTGAACTTTTGCTTTAGCCCGTGAATCCCTTCATTGGATTTTATGTCTCTTGGCAGCATCTTACTTCACCTTTATATATTTCTTGATGCACGTTCATAATTTCTTGTATTTTAAATTCTAGAACTGAAAATGTAAATCTTGAATTCTAAAATATACAATTCAGAATACAATTATTTGCATTCCAAAATATATAATCCAAAATAAAAAATTATACTTTAAATTATATAATTCAAAACACATTTATATTTCATATTGTGCATTCAGAATATATAAATATATATATATATATATATATATATATATATATATGTTTTATTCCAAAATATACAACCTAAATACAAAAATTTGTATTTTAGATTCCGAATACAAAAAATTATGAGTACATGTCAAAATTATGGAGGTGCGGGAAGAAATGGACCTATCTCTTTCAGGAAACTAGCCGAAGGAGATAAAGTGGTTTCTATATGTTTGGACTGGATTTACTATGATGCTACAAGATTGGTGTTTTCAGAATAGGTTGATTCTTCTTGCACCTCCCATATATATTCTAAAATTCCAATTTTACCCTTTAATTTAGAATTTTTATTTTGAATTCCAAAATACATATCCAGGGACATTTTTGAAATATAAAATTCAGAATACAAATTTTGTTTTTCAAATTGCTCCTTCTAAAATATAAATTTTGTATTCATGTGGAATCCAATGCATTTTTTATTTTGTTAGAAGGTGGGGGAGAAGGATGCCGGAGGAGGAAGAAGGTGATGAGTGTGGAAGAGGTGTCAGTGGAAGAAGAAGGTCAAGTGGGGGAGAGGGGTGCACCAGTAGAGGAGGAAGAAGAGACACTGATGGCGGTGGAGGAAGAAGAAGATGAAGGAAGAATATAAGCACAATGGCACAAAATAGGATGCAAGTCACTATAATGTATGTTCCCTTACATTCAAAAAGAAATGAATGCATTAAACTATCAACTACACATTTATCTAATACAAGTCTTCAATGAATACTATGCAAGTAAGCAAGGAACGGAACCAGCCTAAGCTTGGAAGGTGAAGTTGGATTACCTTAGTTTACTTGTGGTGAAGGGAAAAAACGTTTTGCCAGCCATTGGAAGGGTCTCAAGAGTTGAGCTCTTTTCTTGCGCCAGAACCAAATGGCAGCATTGTATTGTTCATTGCGAATCATTCGTGTGGCTGCCTTCCAATCATACTTCTCCATCTCTTCACGCGCAGCTTTTGCCATGGTTTCCCTCAACACTTTGTTGTGCAAAAGTGGCCTTAGTTTACTCAAGCAATCTTCAAGATCTCCAGGATTATACAGATAGCTAGTTTTTCCGTCTTGATCTGCTGGGATTATATCAGGAATACCTCCAGCACGTGCCGCCACCACAGGTATTCCTGAAGACATGGCCTCCAAAACCACAAAACCAAGTGTCTCTGACTCTGAAGGCATGACAAACACATCTCCACTAGCATATGCTTGGGACAGTTCTTCCCCTCTTAGCACTCCAGTGAACACTGCAGGCATGCCTTCAAACATTTTCTCTAGCTCCTCCCTGGTAGTTAACTCATATTACTAGAACTTGCCAAACTCTTTATTTATGTTTAACATTGCTTTATCTATGGAGTTAGAGGAGTAAAATATATATATAATAGAAGGGGTGTCACTGTCAGAACTAGTCACCTGTATGGTCCATCACCAATGAAAGCGATTCGAGCTTCGGGAAGCCTATCCATGACTCTGCCAAAGGCAACGAGTGCTCTTTTAGCTTTGGTAAATCAATAACCAACAACAAGCAGTTTTTGCTGCTGTTCCAGTTTATATGCTGAATTTTTAAGATTGATTGGAAATCTTGAATGCAAATACTTCTCTAAGTTATGAAAACTTCACCTTTTCAGAAAATCTAAACTCTTCTCTACTCCAAGCCGTCCAACATGAACTATCAAGGGTTTCTCAGGTTCACCATCGCTGAAGGACAAATGTTTAAGGATATGATGAAATGCCATCATTACCAAAACCTGAACACAAGTAAAACAAGGAAAAAGGATTGTCCAAACCTTAGTCTTAACCGCATTTCATAGGAGCGGTATCGGGGATGGAATTTTTCAGAATCAACACCCTTGTTCCAAAGACGAATCTTGTTAGCTGGGTTCCAACAGGGAACGACTCCGTCAAAATTTTGCAGCATAATAGTAGGCATACCAAGAAATGCATATTTTCAGATGCTATTACCAATTAAGAATAGCTGAAAGACTAAATGAGAGGATTTTATGTTCACCTGCTGTGACTCTAGCTGCTAGGAGATCACTCGCTATGGCAGCAGATGGAACCAGAGTCAGATCAGCTGCTCTGTGAAGAAATTCTACATCGACAAAAAAAAATTAATGTTATGTTTACCGATATTTGAGTCCAAATTAGAAAGAATAAGAAAGAGAGTATACATACTTATGATCAACCACATGGGTTTCACCAACCAGCTAAAGGTATATCTTGGAATATACCTGAAAACTAAACAAGATCAGCCATAAGTAATACATGATTTAACACAGACCAGTTCTGACATCATAGGATCATGTCATATCAGAATAAATATAAAAGGAAGTCACATGTGATAAGTGTGATAATAACTTGTTTTATCATGCATTGAACCTCTTTATGTGTATTCATGCTATGAATATGAACTCTTCTCATTTTGGTTATATTGATTAGAGATATATTGATTAGAGAAAGTGTACTGAGATAAGTTCATGAAATTCAACCTCGATGAGTCTTTATCCTAGTCAGGTTATATAATTGAAGTCTTTAATCAAAAACTAGTAAAATCGCACATTGGTTAAACACACACGAATCTGTTAGAAAATGATACCTAAACTTTCCATTATTATTGCTTATACAATTTGGTATACTTACAAAAGAGTTAACAACATGCAAATTAAAATGATGAATCCATTCAGAAAATATGTAACTTGAATAGTACTCACACAGGTACATGGGTGTGGTAGGACATGACAATAGGAACACACAGAAGTTTTGCAATGATAAGAGCTCCAAAAACCTGAAATTAAACCAGCAGTAGATATGTTATGCAACAAATTAGTCATTATACGACATTAACAAATAAGATAGAAGAATCGCAGACTAACCATTATGCCTGGCGATGATGCATGAATTATGTCAGGCTTAAACCGGGCTACCTCTGAAATTATTCTTGGACTAAGTGCTAAGGAGAGGGGTACCTTCTGATACCAAGGGCAGGGAAAGCTGCATTTCTCATTGTGTTTTGGTATAAATGGAAATTGTTAGTAAAAAAAGCATGGTCGTGCTAGTTGCAGGAAAAAGTGTTGACTGTGTAAAAAGACCAGTAAAATCTTGCAAAACATAGAAATTACAATGATTATAAACACAAATTTCATATGCTTCTTTTTCTCTTCTTCTTCACATAGAAAATCTTGTAATTACATTAGGATCTTTATGATTCTTGAGATTATTACATTAACTCTATAATAGGGTCTCCACTGTGTAATTCATGCACAGATATCTCCTCATACGTATCCACAACAGTAACCATATCCTTAAAGAGCATCTAAAATTGAATCAATAATACAAGGAAGGGATGATAGTGGAAAATGTCAAAATGTCTTCACATTCTAAAATCGGATATCAAAATATAAAAAATCATAAAGCGATGATACTAGAAAAATTTAAGACTGAGTGCACAAATATATAACAGCAGAATATGAGGCAAGGGAATGACACTTGACAAATATATTCAACGAATAAAAGTAAGAAACAATAATTAACCTCACGACAGAAAGATAAAATGTTGTGATTCAAAGAAAAAAATTAGTATTACAAGTAGAACAAAGGATTGAGAAAGTGAAAAATGAGCTAAGAAACTTAAAGAGATCAGTGTTAGCAACCTCCAAGATCCAATTAATTTGGCTCCATAAAATTCCTGGGGCACTCCCTCATGTGTTGTCACAACCATCACCTATAACAGACAAATAAACATAACAGTTAGCATGTGATGTAAAAGAAAAAAAAATACAGGACAAAAAACACTATGACTATAATGCACAGAAGCTATCTAATCTAATTTTGAGTTTTTTCGATAATGTTCATATAAAGGAAATAAACATGTGCGTACATAGAAACATAAGTACAAAAAGTTACCTCATCTCCCATTTCGCGAAGGCATTTGATGAAGTTTTGAAACCGGTTTTTGTATCCTGAGACATATCTGCAAAATAGACACATTTTTCCTGAATTCATATGCTGCTAATACCACACATCTTCCGAAGAATGAATAATGCAAAGTATAGCTCAAACTTATTTGGAATGCAATGAAGAGAGCCAGAGAACCTCGATGGAGCAATTGCTCATCTCATGAACTTTCCTACAGTTAATGTATAGGTACGTACATGTTTTCATATACTAAACACTATTTTACACCAAGTATTCGGAAATCAAAGATGCAGCACAATAAAATTGCTAACATCAAACGTTTCTGATTGTTAAAATACACTAATCAATTGAACACAATCTTAATTCCAACGGACCACCCTATCTGTGGTGGACACATGATCTTCAATAGTGTTATCAACACATTACCCTATACATAAATTCCGATTAAACAAATGTGGAACTTTGGCATCATGACTAGTGATTGAGATACAGTCCCAGTAACATTGTGATTCGCGATATTGCGAAAAATTGTGGACAAATGCAACAGTTACAATTGCAGAGACCTCAAAAACACCTCAACATTACGGAAAAAATTGCAGTTGCAAGCTGCAACTTAAAACCATGGGCATGTCACTTGACATAAAACTACACACTAACTTGGTCAATTCATCAAACGCCATAAAGTCAAGCCATACCACCAAGTTGATTCCTTGAGCACAGCATGACATTTGCCCTGTTATGACGGTTCTTAAGTTGCCTTCATGGCATTACATACTACACACCAAGAAAGAACAAATCAAGAAGCAAAACAACCAATGCAAAAGGCAACGCGGTCTATGAAACACCCCACATTCAATGAAGCGTTGAACACTAACCACAGCCAAGAGCAAATTAAAAGCAGCAACAAAGGGGACTCACGCAAAGGGAGAAGGTTCAACAAAGAGAGCAATTCTCCGAGGCCTTGAATTGTTATCGTTCTCGGAGCCGAGCAAAGCACCCTCGTTCTCCCCTTCTCCATGAGAATCAACCTCTGCCGTGGTGATGTTTCCAGCCTCAAGCACAAAACTTTTTCTACCCCTCATAGCTTTCAACCCCTGCAAAGAGCACAACCGTGCTTCTCTGCAAGAAAGAGTGATGGGTTTTAATCCTGAGGACTTAAATTGTTGAAATCGAGCAGAATGCGGAGAGGACGACGAGGAACAAGAAGAAGGGGTAGTGGCAGATGAACAAAAGGGTGGAGAAAAGGAGGGATTTGTACTGATTGCAGTGGCTTTCATGGTTGTAAAGATGTTATATACGATGTTCGAGGAACAAGCTTTTGAATTTGGATAGAATAATATCCTACTAAAGTGGTTGTGTCGGAAGAGAGGAAATAATCCAACGAAGTTGGAAAGGAATATACGGATGAAGGTATAATAATGCTATTACAAATTATTCACTTTTTTCTCTATAAGACAATTCTCTTACTCCACCCTCTGAGAAACGATTCATGCACAGTGAAAAAGTTATGAACAGGTTCTGTTCCTCCCTCCTAACGGTGGTGGCAAAGGAGCTTATTTTGTGTGCATAATTGTTGCAGATGACTGATATTTTATCACAAACACAATTTGTTACACTATGGTGGGTATTGGTTTTGACTTCCATTTAATCCACTACTTAAGATCGTAATAATAAGTTCATATGTCCATTTAACATTGTAATTTTTGGATTAAGTGGGTTAGGATCAAGTATAATGTCATATATTTAAGTTATGGTCAAACTTTACGAGTACTTTAATTTAGGTACAGATAAGATATAATAATACTCAGGTTAAATCGTTTCGAAAGTCTCTATTTTTAATAAAATCTACTTTTTTTTATTTGACTTGGATATTTATTTTGAAAAATTTGTTATAATTATTTCGTTAATAGTAGACTAACGATATTAATTATGGGTTTATTTTTTTTAAGTTTTTTAAATTTTTTATTTTTATCTTTTATTTTTTTAATTTAAAAAAATTGACACGTGTCAATCTGACGTTGTGCCACGTGATAGAAACAATATGATTTGACCATCACGGATCACTATTAGATGTGAAAAGTTTCAATATAGTCACTATATTTATTATTTTCTCTCTTAATTTGGTACCAATTTTTTTAAAATTGAATTAATTTCATCCTTTTACCAACTTTAGTTTTTATATAAATTTTATGATGGTATTTTTATTATAATTGATATTTTTAACAAAATTAAGTTTATTTAAATGTATATTGTTTATTGAATTTAATTTATATTCATAATTTAGAGATAAATGTTAAAGTTGCTTTAAAAATAAAAACTTTATAAATTCAAATATAAAATTTTAAAACAATTTTATAACAATTAAAAATAAATATATTTTATTTAAAATTTTACAATTCAATTTATAAAGTTTTTATTTTTAAACCAACTCTAACTTTTGTCTATAAATTATTGATATATAAAAATTTGAAATAATATTTAAATAAATTTCAATGTAAAATAAGAACTTAATCTTGTTAGAAATATTATTGTGACATTTATATAAAAGTAAAATCTTGATTCAGTTTTAAAAAAATTTGGACAAAATTGAGACAAAATAACAAATTCAATGACTACATTAAAACTTTTTACATCCAATAGTGATACGTGTCACTGTCACTGCCACATCGCATTGTCTCTGTTACGTGGCACAACGTCAGATTCACATGTGGCAATTATTATTTTTTTTAAAAAATTATAAAAAAAGAAAAAACATGCTGACACGTGACGCAAAGTTAACAGAGTTAATGTATTACTAACAAAAAATACTTAATTGCGATGAATTAAAATAAGGACCAATTAAGTCAAATAAAAAGAAGGGAACCTGACCTACTTGAGATTTCATTACAAAACTGGGAACCTTTGAAATAATTTAACCTAACATTTAATCTCCGATTTAAATTACACTTTCATTTTAAAATAGACCAATTTAGTTAGAGGAAATATCCTACTTAAAAAAGAGAAATTGGTGTGATAATAACGTAGCATTGAAATTAGGTATAGGTAATAGGATAAATTTTTGGGAGGATTCGATTGATATTCCTTAGATTGTATGCATACTCAAATAACAAAAATGAAAAAGTTGGGAGGGTTGGAAAATGAAATCAGAATACTTGGAAGTGGGTGGGGTATAATGAAGGCGGGAATGGTTTGATTGGGAAAAAGACCAGGTTAAGGTTTACGCAAGTTATTCAAAACATTTTAGTATCTCAAGATAGGGACATACGGGTGTGGAAAGATGAAGAGACAAAATCATATTCAGTTAAGTCAGCATACATGACAGGATAATCTGAGTGGAAAAGAAGCTAATTTTTCAACCTATTCTAAGAAATCAAGGATATACCATCTACACAATTCTTTGCTTGGAGGGTAATATTAAATACGGTAGCAACCGGAAAAAACTTGGGATGTCAGGGGATGTTGGTTAGGAATATGGCATGTGCTTTATGTGGTGTAGAGGAGAAGACAACTAGCCATTTATTCTTTTCTTGTACATTTGTTAGAAAGGTATGAGATATGTGTCATAGGTGGGTAGTTGCTACTACAATTCATCATGATCAACCTACAAATTTCACTCCTTTTTTGTGAAATATATGTATAAAGAGATGTGGGAGTAGGATGTTTCTTGAAGGTATTGTTGTAAACAATAATAAGAAATGTTAAAGTTCAGTAACTCATTATATAATTTCTTTTTGTATTGTATATATGGTTGTATGGGTTGGGGTACTCTAAATGTTCCATATTACATATATATTTTTTTGCTGATAAGAAAAAAATTTACATGCTAATAATTCTATTGTAAAAGATTGTCCACCTACAAATTGATACTCGTACTGGTTAACAATAGAATAAAAGGTCCACCAACTCCGTACATCAAACAAATTCAAATTTTAATAAGAAGTCTAGTTACTCTCTCCCTCCATTTCCATAAGATTAATATAATTTTCTGTAATGTTTAAACAATTGTAAGTTTTTAATTTATTACCAATTTAATAAAGCAAGTGTTTTCTTTTTCAAATTTAGTTTGTTAATTTTGTGTCACCTTTAACCATCGGTAGAACTCCACAAATAATTTCTACCTTTCATGCCATTAAGGAATTCTGGAATAATCTCTTTAATGAAAATAATAATAAAAAATGTGAAAAATAAGAAACAAAGGATTTAGGAATAAAATAAATAGAAATTCCCAAAAACAAAGTATATGATGTGAATAATATTTGGTAGCGTTTAATGATATTAAACATTTAAGGATTTATTTTCAAAATTTTAAAATTATCAGAACATTACTATAATCTTTTAAACTAAAAAAAAGTATTTATAGAAAAACAGAAAGACTTACAAGATATAACTCACACTTTGTTTTAGATATTTTCAACTTTAAATTTCTTTATTTCTTTTAGATAAACTTAACCCACTTGATTCCAGATGGGCTTTTGTATCCTTTCACTTTCTTGTCCGTCGGCCTCCTATGAAGCCCATTATCAACAACTTGAGGTAAATTGATCATAGGGGTTTTTTTTTCCTGCACCCCAATATTTCTTCTACACCCGAAAGTTATCATTTCATTTATGCCGTTAAAAAATTAAATGAAAGTTAAAAAGTGAATTAGGTAAAAGTAATAATTAAATAATTATAAAGTTACGTAGAGTGACGGTATTTGATATATATCGATGCGCTATACCTCCAATTTGCCTTTTAGGATGTGCTTTTTTGAATGAAAGGATTTGAGGGAGAGGATTGATTTGAATGAATTTGAAGGTGAAGATTACGTTGTTCTTTTTAAATGATTTGGAAATGATAATGAAGTGAATTTGAGAGTAAATTTTGTGAAAGTTTGTGAAAGATTTGATACAAGTGACTAATAAAAAAATAAAATTTAATTAATGAAAAAGTTAGATTACCAAATTGTCCTTGATGTTAAAAGTATTATAAAATGATAATTAAATAAGTTATAATTAATTTTGATTTTTTTGTGATAATTAAAATATTAATGATATTTATTAATAATATTAATTATGATTATTGTTATTGTTATTATTAATATTATTTATTATTATTAATATAATAATAATAATAATTGATAATTAGTTATTTTATTTTCATAAAAATTAAATTCTTTTAGTCAAATTAGAACCTTACAGGTCTTTTTGGAAAGAAATAATGGCCACACGTTACAGTTTTATGTGAACAAAAAGAAAAAATAAATAGTGAAACTAAAAGCATAAGTATGATCAACTAAAATTTACATTTATGTAAGAACAAGGGTATTATTGTAAACGTAAATAAATCACTCCAAATCTCTTTAGCACATGCGAGATGGAAAAAAGTTAAAATTTCTCTGTTCCTCCTTCCCTTCTCAGAAAACTACCGAAAAGAACACCATTTAAAGCACAAATTTATCCTTCTATTTCTTTGTGAACAGTAAAATCCATAGACAAGAACAAGGCCTTACTCTCACACGAAATTGGAAGTCAACTTTCAGTATTTAATTTTCTCAGAAGTCATGTTAATCATATTCACATTCTTTTGAAAGTGGACATCCGAAGATGCAATTGACCGAATTTCGACTTCCAGTTTTAATATATCTTTGGATGTGGTGCATTTGGTGACAGAAATGAAATTGTAATAGTTCCGGAAGTCCGCTTTCGGCTAAGTGAAATTTGTAGAATTTTTATTTTATTTTTATTTTGATTTAGTTTGATATTTTTCTAAGGTTTACTGTATATTTGAGCTTTATTATATTTTTATTTTGTTTTATGCTTTATTATATTTTTATTTACTTATGTTTTATTTTATTTTTATTTATTTATGCTTTATTTTAATTTATTAATTTATGCTTAATTTTTCTTTTATTTATTTATGCTTTATTTTATTTTTATTTATTTATGATTTAATTTATTTGTATTCATTTATTCTTTATTCTTTATTTTTATTGATTTATGCTTTATTTTAATTTAATTTATTTATGCTTTATTTTATTTTTATTTACTTATGCTTTATTTTATTTTTATTTATTTATATTTTATATTTAATTTATTGTTGCACGAATATTTTTATTTTCTTTTTATTGTTTTATTATTTTTATATTTTATAATAAAAAAATTCAAAAACATAATCAAATTAAAATTATTTTAATTTTAAATTACAACAGAAAAAAACAATAAAAAAATAACATACAAAATAAAATATAAATATAAATTAAATATTTAAGAAATATTAAAAATAATAAAAATAATGAATAAAAAACTTAAACTAAAAGAATCGGATCCGAAAGTAACATCTCCAATTTTTCACTTCTAGAAACTATGATAAGTTTACGGAAGTTGATTTTCGGAAATTCACTTAATCGGAAGTCAACTTCCGAAAATAAAATTTCCAATTTCACCCACTTTTGAAAATCTCTTCACATCAAGGATCCATGATAAAGTTACTAAGGTCGACTTTCGGTGATGGTTTTTCAAAACCATTTTCACTTACGGAAGTCGTCTTCTGGTGATGGTTTTTCAACACCATTTTCACTTATAAAAGTCGACTTCTGGTGATGGTGGTTTTTCAACACCATTTTCACTTATGAAAGTCGACTTCCTGTATGTGTTTATGGAAGTGGACTTTCGGTGGTCATTTTCAATTTTAACCATTTCACTTACGGAAGTTCGGTACGTGTTTCTATCCTAGGGAGGTGGACTTCCGGTGATCATTTTCAGTGTTGTTTTCCTTCACCGAAAGTCGTGTTCCTTGACCGGAAGTCGATTGCTTTGCCGGAAGTCAACTTCCGGTTGTCATTTTCGAATTCACGTTTCAGATCCATGACTTTCACTTTTGGTTAATGGTTTCACAATATCAAAACATCAAAACATAACACTTTTACTCTACCCCATTCGTAAATCATTAAAAATAATTTACATCAACGATACGAAGAGGATATTACCTGTGTAAATGTCTATGGTTTGAACGGGAAAGGAGAGACAAAGCAACACAAGGACCACTAATGGAGGAGAATGTGCGAGAATGTGAAGAAAAGAGAAAGAGAAAGAGAAAATGTGAGCTTCGGAGGGGTGGAAGGAGAGTTCTGACGCTATGCTTTTAGGGTTAGGGTGAGATGTGAGTGAGAGTGAGTTAGTTAGTTTTCACTAAATAAAAGAGAGAATGTGAATTTAATTTTTTTTTAAATTTATTGCTGGTCAAATGGTTAAGGGATACTTTTGAATATTAAAACTTATTCGGGGTGCAGAAGAAATACTAGGGTGCAGGAAGAAACCCCCTTGATCATAATGAAATGTAGGCTGGTTCTTCTTCCAACATTCATTTCATTTTTTCTTTCCGTACTCCCATAGGATTTGTGAAATTATAATTGTACCCCCTTCTTCTTTCCTTTTCCCTAGCCTGTGTCTAGTCCTTGCACACATCCTACATCATCGGCGGTGCCCCTCTTCATCTCCATTGTTACTTTCAGATTCACAACACAGAGAGGAAGGAGAAGAATAAGAAAAGTATGAGCAGAAAGGAGAATAAGAAGCATGGAGGTGGGAGAGGAAGGAGAATGAAGAAGGAAAGAGAAGAAAAAATCGTGGGGTACGAGAGGAATGAGGTAGAGTTTTTTTTTAATGTGTTTTAAATTGTACGATACGTAATGTATTTTTGGATTTAAAATATATTTTTAAATCTTAAAATACTTTTTAAATTGTATAATTTAGAATGAATATTTTTAAATGTATTTTGAATGGTATAATTTAAAAAATATTTTCGAATCCATAAATATATTCTAAAACATACATTTTGAAATTAGTTTTTGAATGAATTACATTCCAAATGTGTTTTCAAAAATACCTTTTTGCACAATTCGAGAAAAGAGAGTGAAAAGTAACCTTTACCTTTTATTATAATTTTAGTGAGAAGATAATTTACAATTTATTGATTTTAAGGGGTTGTAGGAAGAAAAAAGAAATATGCAAAAAGAAAGATGTATAACGAATTTAGGGTAAGTTTATTGGGAAAACAAATGCGCATTTGATTTATTGTTAATAAGATAATTATAAATAGTTGATGATAAAATAATTTATTTAAAAAGTCAGTTTCAATTAACGAGGTTTAAAAATATTTTAAAATTTAGTTTTAGAAATTAAATTATGCTTTTAAATTATAATTACCTTTTATTATAAATATAAATAATAAGGCCAACTTTACTTTTTGACATACTTAATTTTAGTACAAATAATAAACTCGTTGGAGTACAAGAATAGAGAATTAATTAAATTTTTAAATTTAGTATCTAGACAAACTCCAGGACACTAATTTAACTTGTTAAAGATTTATCAAATGCATGATGCACAAATACACAAACAAGACATTCCCATTTAGGACATACAATAAGTCTTTTCTTAACTTTCCTTTTTTTTCATGTTGATAGAAGGAGAGAGGAAAACTTGATTTTTATTTTATTATTTTCTTCTCTCTTTACTTTTTAAATATCATATAAAGAAAAGAGCGTGATCCCACGACAAAAAACAAAAAAATGTGAAAACAACATTTTTGTACTAAAAAGTACCATTAAAGATATACATATAAGTAAGGATTGGCATTGCCCTAATGGGAAGAGAATCCAATGAAGAATATTGCAAAAAATAGTAATAATACTTAATTAAATTTTTAACTTTTATAAAATTACTTTCATTTCGTTGTTAAAGATTAGTTTTAATATTTTAGACAATATTCAATTTTGTGGTGTGGTACCTTCAATGAGTCTTTTATATTGATAAAGAAATATAGTAGGTGCAATTGAACCAAACTCTAAAACAAGATAAATTCTATCACACCTCTTTAAATTTTAAGTTTGCAACAATTAATATTTTTTGTTTAAATTTAAAATTATAATGATTTCAATTTAAATAAAAAATCTAATATTTTTTTAAAAACGTTTTAAAATAAAATTTATACTCAAAATCTTCAAAGTTATAAAGCATATGTTTCGCTACATAAATAATAATATAAAGCTAAAAATATTTAAAATATTTTTAAGGGTTAAATATATTTTTGGTTTTTTAACTTTTACTATAAAATGAAAAAAGTAGTCCATTTTCAAAATTTTGACCAAATTTAGTCTCTCAACTTTAGAAATACATGGATTTAGTCATTTTAATCAAATTTTATTAAGGTTATTTAACATTTCAAATATGTTTCTTAGTTAATATTGAAGCGAAAGTGTTTCAAAGGGTATAAAATTCAAATACTATTATGAAACGCGTTTAAAACGTTAAATAAACTTAACAAAATTTGGGTAAAATGTCTAAATTCACACATTTCTAAAATTGAAGGACTAAATTGGACAAAAGGTTCAAAGATAAACTAATTCTAATTTTCACTACGAGTTAAAAGACTAAAACCATATTTAACCTTATTTTTGAAACAACAACATATTATCTTAAAATAAAAGGAATTTACTTTCAAAAATGTTAATAACTTTTTTTTTCTCAATTAGAGACTAAATTGAAATATGTAATAATCTTTTACTTGGAAAAAACAAGAAATAACTCGTGACCAAATAATTATTGGAAAAAATTAATTGTTAAACAACATTTCAATTTACAATATTCTTTCAATAATGTTATTAAAATAAAGTGTATAAAATGATATGTGATGATATTACTTATTGAGAGGACCTTCTTTTAAGAACTTCCTTTTAAGAACTTCGATCCTCTCTTGTTGGCTTCTCTCTAACTTTTTTTTTTCTTGTCAGAATTCTTCATTCTCTTTGTTTCTCTTTTGAGTTTTTGTTTTTAGCCATAAAGACAACAAACAAGTGAGAGTCCATTTAGTTTAGTTAGCCATGTAAATGTTTTTTTTTTTTTTCAATAGGAATTAAATACAAATAAAAAACAACTCATCCACATTCTTAATAATAGTAAGCAATAATAATAAAAGAAAAATTATAAAATGTATGAAATTTGATTTTAGTCTCATTGTAATATTTATTAAAAAAAATCATTATATAGTAATCAATTTTAATGATAAAAAATAATTAATCATTGTTAGGACTAATTTAAATACTAATTTTAATGATTAAAAATAATTAATTATCATAATAATCAATTAAAATATTAATTTATAAAATTAAAAATGATTGATTATTAAAAGAAAAAATTAAAATTAATTTATAAATTGTTCTCTAAATCTAATTACCGAAATTTTTGTTAAAGAAAAAATTAGTTTCTGAGTCGGTCTTTAATTAATCTATTGAATTTTTGAATTGTTTTTTACTTATCATTTACCCTCCAACAAGCCTTGTGACATGCAATGAACATACCTCTGCAAAGCTGACTCCAAATGAGTGCATTAAGAGACATGCTCGTGTTAATTAGAACTTGTTATATTCACAACTCCAATCAGAAGCGTATGCATCAATGGAAGAACTCATAAAAACTTTGTGGAGAGTATGAATTTGGTTGCACAGAAACAGGGTTATAGAAAAAGTTGGCACTTATGAGAAGAAGTTGTTACGAACATGGTTCCCTAATATTCACGCCAGCAACATATTCAAACAGATTCCCTCTTCTTTATTCTGTTTGTTGCAGAAGATATATGTGCAATGATATGATATCTCGATTTTTGATTTCAGAAACAGAAGCAAAGGGTAGCAAAAAGCAGAATACCACCTAAAAAGCAACGTTGATTGGAAGACTAATAAGCAGTTCCCTATCCTCACTGTCTCTGTTACCTCCTTTTTCAGCACACAACTGTTTCACTCTTTGTCTCCCTCTCAACACCTCACTGCTCCACCACCACTTTCTCTTTTGACCAAACCCTTTATTCTTTTTTCCCTCCTCACAATCTTCATCTTCTTCCTTCTTTCTCCAATCCATTACCTTAATAACCTCATCAAACTTCCCCATAATGTATACTCTTAATTCAACATTAGCCCCATGTATGCATGTCACATTCACCACAGACTTAAACTTGATTAATCTTTAAGTGATTTTTTTAAAGTATCACATTGATCAAAAGATAAAAGTCGTATAAGTGGATACAAACCTCGCCTTACAAATATGACAAGAAAAAGCAAGAGACAATTTTATTTTATATAAAGGAATGCAAACTTCATCTTACAAATTAGTTATATAAAGTTAAATTAGGCTTAAAATTCATTTCTTAACAATTTTAAAATCATTTCAAATATAAAACACTCTTTTACCTTTTTCAATTATTTCAAACAACATATACACGTTTAGAACCAAGCATCCCATAATTAACACCTTTTGACCTTTAACTTTAACCCTTAGGAGAAAAATGTCCTCTTTCTCCTAGCTTTTCTCTTTGCCAAATTGCCACCCAATAACTTACACAACAAACGAAATGTTTTACTACAGAATTCTTAGGTAAGCAGCACATGTAACACAATTCTTGTACCAAACGCAAACTGTGTGGTCTTAAGATAAATAGAACACGGGATTAATTTTAATTCTAGTTTGTCAACTTTTCACTTTTACTAGGTAGCTTTGGTTTTCCTTGATTGATCTATATATACTCGTATCCACATGTGTCTACTCTCACAAACATTCCACTCTGCTTCTCCTCCTTTTTCATTCTAGCTTCTCTCTTTCTTTCCCTTCACTTCCAGCACACACACTAGGAGGTTTAACTCAACAATCTTTTGTGCAAATAGTATTCTCCTGAAGCTGTTCAAATGTCTAGAAAGAGCAAAAGGGTGTGCTTTAGTCCTGATGTCAACGACAAACCAACCATGTTTCTCAAACACAGCGAAGACAACAACGATGGTGGTAGAGTTTCAAGAAACAGGATGAGGATCACAAGAACATGTACATTCAGATTGCATATGGACTCAAACTCTTCTCCTATCAGGTTGCTGCTGAGGCTTGGAGAAAAGGTGGCAAGTGCCATAAGAAATGTTTCTGTGAGAAGGAGATCCTCCAGGAAGGTTTCTTCATCCACTTTGGTGAGGTCACGTTCACTATCAGACCTCACTGATTCACACCGAGCTGAAACTGTAGAAGACTGCATCGAGTTCTTGCATTCCTCTTCATCTAGGGAGAGACCAAGTTGAGTTGAGTCTCAAATAGTGAAAATTCTCTAAGTTCTTTAAGGCTTCTACTTGCATCAGAGTTCAGATTTGTGTATTAACTGCAAAAGGGTATGCTTTAAAGTTTATGTGTAAGGAAAGAGAGGTTAATACTTCTTCTGTGCGCCATGTTTTGAGTGAGTAGAGTGTAGAGGTTCTGATATTGACATTAGCACAAATCATATAGTTTGAATCGCAGATTGTAGCGTTGCATTCATAACAATACATTGTTGTTGGACCTTCTAATTCCCCATTTTTATTCCTCGCATAATTGATTCATCATTAATCTTCAAATCTTCGTTTATTTTTCGCTAAAAAAATGATAAAAGTGACAAGTCCATCGCATTTCTTCGTAACATAATGAATGAACTTTCGTGTTTGCAAGGCTAAACTTTTCTCGATCACAACCCTCGCAGATTATGGCACAAGAAATTCTTCGCTTAACAAGTGTGGTTCAGCCAAATTGGCTGTATTTTTTTTTCTGTCTGATAAAAAAAGGGACAAATATGAAAACAAAGTCTAACGAATCAAATGTATATATATATATATATATATATATATATATATATATATAAACACA